>JAEEGK010004968.1_pt1 | contig 32289 bp, 24 predicted proteins | sample 8958771 | NCBI WGS metagenome assembly JAEEGK01 (sample SAMN16246547, study PRJNA631951) | gut metagenome | biome: gut microbiome; feature: rumen; material: SC-attached | host: Bos | place: Iran: Karaj | collected 2018-10
AAACCGTGTAAACGCAAACCACGACTGTCATGCTGATGAAAATCAGCATCTCCTTATGAATTAGCCGACAGCATTAGGAGATTCTGAGTCAAGCTCAGAATGACACATTGTTCTTATAATACACAAACCCACGCCACATAAACACGCCAACTGAACTGATACTGCACGCGTAAAATTGCACCAGAAAACCCATGCGTACTATAGACATAAAAAAAGACCTGCACGAATGCAGGTCTTTTTAGTTTAGGTTGCGCTTTCTAAGCGGTTAGATTAGAGAGCAACCTTGAAGATAACTGGGATAGACATTTCTGTCTTTGTATTGCTAGCTGTTGTCTTTGTCCAGTTGTCATACTGGAGAGCTGCTGTTACAGAAGCTGATTTACCAGCGTTGAGAACAACACCTGGGCGGAACTTAATAGCACACTTGTCTTTTACAGCATTTCCACTGTCAAGGTCATAGTTGTAGTATCCAACATCAGCAAATACTGTAGCGAGGTCGTTTACGATGTAAGAACCTTCAACTGCAACTACAAGAGCTGTATCAGCAGAACCTGAATCAGGTTTCTGTGATTCGTATTTGATTACAGAAGAAAGTTTAGCCTGATCGTTGATTACATATCCTACACGAGCATCAACAGCATAAGCTGTTCCTTTTGCAGTTCCCTCATTGTCATCTTTACCATATGTGAAACCAAATGCAAGTGGAAGTTCAGCCATTACTTTTGGAGCAGCATAAAGACCAAATACTGTTACTTTGTCTTTTGGAAGTTTTACAAAAGCTTCTGCATCAAATACATCGCTCTGGTAAGCACCGCTGAATACGTATCCAGCAGCCTGTGTTTTTTTGTCTTCTTTCTTATATTCGTTAGAAAGCAAACCAGCTTTGAGTAAGAGTTTTCCGTCACCAGCATCAACTGTGTAATCAGCTACCAAAGAAACAACTCTTCCGTTTTTGATTGTTGAAATGTTATTAGCATCAGATGTATAGTTTTTAGAATCAAGAAGTGCTAAACCATATTTAGCAATGCTGTCTGAATCCAAAAGACCATCAGAACCTGCTGTTGTATTGTAGCGCTGTGCAAAGCGGCTGTCGAATTTACCAAATGTAAGGTTAAGTGCACCGAAGCTCATCCAACCATAGTATTTGTTATCAATCTTCAAATCAGCTGTAGAAATTTCTGCATCTTCGTATTCAGTAGTAGAATTAGCTTTTAATTTCTGAAGTTTGTCACCACCAGCATAATACTGTGTTGAACCTGCATCGTTTGTTGCTTTTATAGCAAGAACTGCACCTGCATTTTCACCCTTTGCTTCAAATGTTACACATTCAGCATTAGCACCAGAACCACCGTGTGCATTTGCACCATTCAAGTCAAATGTAGTAGTCTTTGTATCGCCTCCATCCGGCTTTACAGAATGATACATAGATGTAGCCAATTTTGCATTGAGTTTTACTGCAACGTCTGCAAATGCTACTCCAGCAACCAATGAAGCTGCCAATACAGCTCCTATTACCTTTTTCATATAGGTACTTGTGCTAAGTCACCTCCAAAAAGAACTTTTTTGTCATGCTTTTAATTCAAGATAAAATATGTGTTACAAGAAACTTCTAAACATTCAAGGTTTAGATGCAGTCAATTTAGCAAAAATGATTCTGGAGGAAATATGAGAGAAGAGAGGAATTACACACATTATAATAGAAGAAAAGTGAACAAATTTTCATCAGGCGAATCCAGTTCAAATCAAAAAGTGTTAAAAAACCTGCAAAAAATGCTTTTTACCGATTTTTGCATTGAGTACTGGAAGCAGAATCCTACATGCAGAAATACAACAATCGGGTATCGGCTTGACAAAATAAAGTGCATAAAAACTTATGCAATTCCATTTTTTAAGTCAGTTCTTCTAAAAGATATTACTTCCAAAATGATAAATCAATTTTTACAAGAGTTAACAAAAAAGCAGACACGATATTATAAATTAGCCAGAGAAAACAACAGACCCTATATGCGAAATGAATTTCTGGCAAGAGGAACAATAAAAATCATCAGAATTGCCGTGTTGCAGCCGCTTCAATTCTTAGCGCAAAAGAACACATTCCCTTCTATAAAAAAGAACTGGAACAAAAATTGTCCGGTTCCTGAATTTCAAGCTAAGACAATTTATTATAAAGGAATGGTTTCGCCGCGAGATATTTTTTCAAGGCAGGAACTTGAAATTCTAACAAATTCAAAATGGACAAATCAACGTGCATACATGATGTTTCTGGTTGCACGCTATACAGGCATGCGGAACGGTGAATTACGGGCATTAAAAATCAAATCAATCCATCCTGATTTTATTGACATTTATCAGGCATACAATAATACAGAAGGGGTAAAAGCAACAAAAAACGGAATAGTGCGGAAGTTTCCGATTTTTCCGGGACTGTACGAAAAGCTGCAAAAATACATTTTAAGTTTGCCGGCAAAAGAATTAAGGAAAGATGATGCTTTTGTGTTTCCAAGCCTTGTAAAGCCGGGAAAACCTGTGGGCGCAAGCTTTGCCAATACGTTTCTAACATGCCAGATGCAAAAAGAGGGGATTCCAAAGGAGCGATTTCAGAACGGGATTCTTGTTACAAGAAGCTTTCATAGTCTGAGGCACTGTATGGATACTTATCTGGCAAATAAAACCACACTTCCGCTGACATCAATTTCTCATCTTATGGGGCACAGTACGCAAATGGTGCAGCATTATTCTGATCATTTTTCAGAGGAACTTTATGCAAATGCCGCAAAAATCCTGTCTGACTCTGATTTATGGCCGAAGGCAATTACCAAAAGTCCGTTCATCACAAAAGGGCAGAGCATTTTTATAAATCCTGACACCCTAGAAAATTCGGATATCGCAAAAAATCCGGGCGAGGATGTGGATTTGGTAAAATGCCTTACGCAGGTGTATGCACAACTTGGAATGCTTTTAAGGCAAATGAAAGAAAGTCCCCGGCAACAAGCGGCATACTGACTTTTTCTTACATATTTGATAGTATATTCTTATGAAAAAGACGCTCATTTCCATGTTTTGTGCCGGAATTTTGTTCTTTTTAACTTCCTGTTCCGGCATTACAGGTTATTCTGTACTTTTGTGGAGCATTCCCGAACACAAACTTCAGGACACAGATGTTGTTCCTGTTTATATTAAATCCAATATTTCTCATGTTTACGTTATAGGTATTCCAGATACAAAAGAAAAAATTGAAATTCCTTTGTGGCAGATTACTGAACCACAGAAAAAACGAAAAGCACTTAAACTTCAGCAGAGATTTATTGACTACAAACATCAGTATGCACTTGCAAAAATCGACGGGCTTCCTATACGCAGTGATCCGGTTAATACTTCTAAGCAGGTTTATCGCCTGCGCAAAAACGAATCTATAAAACTGCTTTATAAGGGCAACGGAACCGCTCCTATGTCCGGCAAAAGCGCCTTAAAAGGAGAATGGCTAAAAGTCCTTACACAGAATGGAACAACAGGCTGGTGTTTTTCTTACAATCTGAAACAGCTGGAAATGGATAGTTTTGGAACTTTTATAAGCGACAATAACGAAGCTATTCAGGAAGAAGATATTATATTGAAGAAAATTCTTGCAAAACGCTGGTATCCTGATTCTTATACGGCAATGATTCGAGATCAGCATATTGACGTGAACAGAATGAACTCTTCTTACGGCTTTGAAACCGGCGCTGAAAGCGGAACCGTAAAACTTACAATGCCCGGCATAAACGTCAACTGGCAATACAACGGCGTAAAGAAGACACCGGAAGACACGTATAAATATAACGATGTTCCTATTGAAATTACTGTTCGCAATCAGGATTTTATTGTTGTTCGTTATATGGACGAAAGCGGAAAACCGCAGGATTTTAATCTTGTAACAATTGAAGAGAACATCGATGAGCTTGTTGCAAATGAATTAAAACGCCGTACCGATGAATATGCACGTCTTTATGAAAACGGCGGAAAATTTAAAAGTTCAAACTACGGGCAGATTCAATTTAATATTGACGGAACTTTTTCCTGGCGTGGATACAATAGGCTTGTTCCTTCTCTTATAGTTAAGAATGCAGGAAATACAGGAACGGTTTCTATAAAGTATTTTATTTCTAATTCGCTAAAGTCGAATTATACAGGAATTCTCACCCTTAAATTTGAAAAAATGAATAAGGAACTGAATTTCCTTTATGAACTTGACGGAAAAAATATCCGCTTAACAGACGCAGGTGGAGCTTCCTTCCGCGGAACTACAGTACAAAATCTTGGCCCAAGTCCGCTTATTCTTTATTTTGCAGGACAGTAGGCAAACAGGCTGTTATAGTGGGCGCTGTACTTTTTGATTTTTTGGAAAGGCGCTCATTTTAACCAACGGAGTTAATGAATTATGGCATTTGTTCAATTTTCACAGGTTTCTCTGGCCTTTGGTGACCGCGACATTCTTAAAAACGTTACGGTAAACCTTCAGACAGGTACAAAGGCTGCTCTTACAGGAGCAAATGGAGCCGGAAAATCTACTTTAATAAAAATAATGGCCGGTTTGATAAAACCAGACAGCGGTTCAAGAACCGTTCAAAAAGATTCTCGGATTGCATATCTTCCGCAGTCTGGACTTACACATCATGGGCGAACGCTTTTAGATGAAGCAGACCAGGCTTTTGAATTCGGCTATAAAATTCAGGAAGAAATTGACCGCATAGGTGATTTGCTTACAAAAAATCCGCCTAATACAGAAAATCTTTTAATTCAACAAAGCGATTTAATGACAAAACTTGAAGATTCAGGCTGGCACAGGCGCAAGGCAACAGCAGAATCCGTTTTAATTGGTCTGGGCTTTAGTCGCGAAGATTTTTCTAAGATGACGGAAGAATTTTCAGGCGGATGGCAGATGCGCATTGCTCTTGCAAAAGCACTTATGCAGAATCCTGATATTCTTTTATTGGACGAACCAACGAATTATCTTGATTTGGAAGCGCGCACCTGGCTTGAACAGTTTTTGCAGAACTACAAGGGTGGTTTTTTGCTTGTAAGCCATGACCGTTATTTTTTAGACGTTACAATTAACGAAGTTTACGAACTTTTCGGCGGAGATTTAAAACGTTATCCGGGAAATTTTACACATTACGAAAAGGTGCGCGCCGTAGAACTTGAGACACTTATAAATCAGTACGAACAGCAGCAGCAGGAAATTCAGCATCTGGAAGATTACATAAGAAGGTTTGGAGCTAAGGCAAGTAAAGCCGCTCAGGCACAGGACAGACAAAAACGTCTGGATAAAATTGTGCGTATAGAGATTCCTGAATCTTTGAAAAAAATACACTTTTCTTTTCCAAAAGCACCGCACGCCGGTAAACTTGTTTTACGCCTGAACGGAATTACAAAATCCTACGACGGACAAAAAAACGTTCTTAATAATCTTAACCTTACAGTAGAAAACGGCGAGCGTCTGGTTGTAGCAGGTCACAACGGAGCCGGTAAATCTACTTTGCTGCGCATCATTGCTGGAGAAGACCGCAATTTTTCAGGCGAAATAATTCCTGGAGCAGGCGTACAAATCGGTTATTTTTCTCAGGATAATGCAGAAACAATTAAAGGCAGCGAAACAATTATTGACTGCATAGAAAAAGAAGCTCCTCTGGAACTTATTCCAAAAATCCGCGACATGCTTGGAGCATTTTTGTTTCGCGGCGATGATGTATTTAAGACGCTGGATGTGCTTTCCGGCGGCGAAAAAAGCCGTGTAGCTTTGCTGCGCCTGCTTTTGCGTCCGGTTAACCTTTTGATTTTAGATGAACCGACGAACCACCTCGACATGCATTCAAAGGATGTTTTGCAGGATGCGCTTAAAGATTTTGGCGGAACTGTAATTTTTGTAAGCCATGACAGACAGTTTATAGAAAATCTTGCAACAAAAGTTCTTGAATTAAAACCAGGACTCTTCAGGGAATTCCCGGGAGACTACCATTATTACCAGGAGCGCCTTGAAGCAGAAGCGCAGGGTATAATTGCAGGAGGCACTATAAACGGCAACGATGAGTCTACTTCAAGCACAGCCGCAGGCAAAAGCAAAGACACAAACGCAAGTTTAGGCGCAGGTAATGGCGCTTCATCATCAGCGCAAACTTCGCTTTCTTACGAAGAACAGAAAGCCTTGCGCGCACAAAAAAGCAAGATGGAAAAAGAAGTTGCCCGTCTTGAACAAGAAATTACAAAAGCAGAAAATGAAAAGAAAACTTTGGAAAACCAGATGGCAAATCCAGAAGTTTATAGCAACGGCGAAAAATGCCGTGTAATTCAACAGAAAATTTCAGAACTTGATAAAGTGCTTGAAAGTCTGAATGAACAATGGGAAACAGCAGCCGAAGCCCTCGGCTAGGAGGATATATGAAAGTTTTAGTTATTGGCGGAGCCGGATACATCGGCAGTCACGTTGTAAAAGAAATGATGAAAGCCGGACACAAAGTTACGGTTTTTGATAATTTATCAAGCGGTCTTCGCTGCAATCTTTTTCCACAGAATGATTTTATCTACGGAAATATTTTAATTCCGGAAGATCTGGATGCCGCTTTTGCACAGGGATTTGATGCATTCGTTCATCTTGCAGCTTTTAAAGCCGCAGGCGAATCAATGATAAAACCAGAGAAGTATTCTGTTAACAATATTACAGGCACTTTGAATATTATGAATGCAGCCGTAAAGCACAACTGCCTTAAAATGATTTTCAGTTCTTCGGCTGCAACTTTTGGTGAACCGCAGTATCTTCCTATGGATGAAAAACATCCGCAAAATCCGATTAACTACTATGGTTTTACAAAATTAAAAATCGAAGAATTCATGGACTGGTACGATCAGCTCAAAAACATGAAATTTGCAGCCCTCCGTTATTTCAATGCGGCAGGTTACGATGTTGATGGCGAAATCACAGGTCTTGAACAAAAGCCTGAAAACCTTCTTCCACGAGTAATGGAAGCCGCACTTGGACAGAGGGAACTTAAAATATTTGGTACAGACTACCCTACCCGCGACGGAACCTGTATCCGCGACTATGTTCACGTTACAGACCTTGCACGCGCACATGTTATGGCTCTTGATTATATAGAAAAGAATAATAAAAGCCTTAAACTGAATCTTGGTACAGAAAAAGGAACAACCGTAAAAGAAATTATTGATGCTGCACGTAAAATTACAGGCAAAGCTATTCCTGCTAAAGAAGAAGCACGTCGCCCTGGCGACCCTGCAGAACTTTACACAACATCAAAACTTGCCAAGGAACTTTTGGGATGGGAACCAAAGTATTCAGATGTAGATACACTGGTTCGCTCAACCTGGAACGCATATACAAATAACCTTTAATGTACATTCTGAACTCGCTAGTAGCTTCGCTGCGAATAGAATCAGAATCGATAATACAAAACAAAATCCGTGGTTTATTAGGAGAAAAAACAATGGCAGAATTAGGTAAAATCCGTGAATATATTAAAAACTCACGCAAAGAAATGATTGAGTTACAGACTTTGTTAACTTCAATTCCTGCAATCGCTCCGGAAAGTGGCGGCGAAGGCGAATATGACAAAGCACAGGCTTTGATTGAATGGCTCAAGAAAAACGGATTTACAGACATTCAGGTTTTAAACGCAAAAGATGAACGTGCCAAAAACGGCGTACGTCCAAACATAATCGTTACAATTCCTGGAGAAAGCGATGACTACGCTCTTTGGATTATGGCTCACATGGACGTTGTTCCGCCGGGAGATTTAAGTGCATGGAATTCTGATCCGTACAAAGTAATCGAAAAAGACGGAAAACTTATTGGCCGTGGTGTAGAAGATAATCAGCAGGGCTTAGTATCTGCTGTTTTTGCAGCCCTTGCACTTATGAAAAACGGAGCAAAACCTTCTCATACAGTAAAACTTGTGTTTATGGCAGATGAAGAATGTGGTTCAACTTACGGAATGCATTATTTAATCAAAGAGCACCGCGATTTATTCCGCAAACAGGATTTGTATCTTATTCCGGACGGAGGAGATCCAAAAGGCGAAACCATTGAAGTTGCTGAAAAAAATCTTGTATGGATTCGCTTTCATACAATCGGACTTCAGTCTCATGGCTCTCTTCCTAACAAAGGACACAATGCAGCACTTGCCGCAAGCGATTTAATGCTGCGCATTAACGACCTGGAAAATGTTTACAACAAGCAGGACAATCTTTTTGACCCGCCGTATTCAACTTTCCAGCCGACAATGCGTCTTGCAAATGTTTCAAGCATAAATATCATTCCTGGAGATGACATCAGCTGCTGTGACTGCCGTATCATCCCGGAATACGATGTAGATGAAATCCTGAAGGAAGTTCGTAAGCGCTGCGACATTGTAGAAAAAAAATATAGCGTTAAAATAGAATTTGAAACAAGACAGAAAGAGCAGTCTCCTGCAACACCAGTTACAGCCCCTATCGTACAGAAGCTTTCAAAGGTTCTTAAAGAAGTTCACGGCGTTACAGCCAGAACAATAGGTATTGGAGGCGGAACTGTTGGAGCAATTCTGCGCTGCATCGGCTGTGATGCTGCAATCTGGAGTTCTCTTGACGAAGTTTGCCATTCACCGAACGAATATTGTGTAATCGACTACATGATAAGAGATTCGGAAACTATGGCAGCTTTGATGCTTGACTAAAAAATACGGAAGTGCGCTCTGATTATAAATTATTAGTCCGCACTTCCTTTTTATGAGGGTTATCAATATGAATAAAATTATGAAGATTTTGAATCTTTCTGCTGTGGTAATTACATCTTTACTGCTCTTTTCTTGTGCCAGCTCAGCAAATTATGATTTTTCAAAAATTGATGCCACCATAGAAAAAGGTGATTTTTCAGAAGCCTATGCAAAAATAGAAGCTGAAAATCAAAAAATCTATTCTAAACATGATGAAGTCCTGAAAGATCTGGATCAGGGTTTACTTTCTCATTACGCAGAACAATATGAAACGTCAAATGAAAATCTTTCTGCCGGTGAAAAAAAGATTGATGACCTTTACGGAATAAGTATTTCCCAGTCCGTTACTTCTTTCCTTGTAAATGATACAGTAAAAGACTACGAAGGCGAACTTTATGAAGATATTTACACAAATATTTTCATGGCCTTAAATTACCTGAATATAAATCAATTTGATGATGCAATGGTAGAAATCCGCAGGTTTGACAATAAACTAAAAACTGCCGTTGTTGAAAATCAAAAAAAGATTCTGTCCGCAAAAAATTCAATGAAGGAAGGTTCAGATAAAGTTCCTTCTGCCAACATAAAATTCCATAATTCAGCACTTGCCCGCTATCTCAGTATGCTTTTATATCGTACAGACGGCGATATAGACAATGCCGCTGTTGATTTAAAAATGCTGAAGGATGCCTTTGTCTTACAGTCAGATTTGTATGATTTTGCAATTCCGTCATGCATTGAAGAAGAACTAGAAATTCCAAAAGGCAAAGCCCGATTAAACATTCTGACATTCACTGGTTATGCACCTGTAAAAACAGAAGAAGCTTTACGATTAAATCTGGGGTCAACCTATTATAAGCTGGCTCTGCCAAAAATGCAGAAACGCACAACAACTGTCTCAAAGATAAAAGTAAATATAACCTCAAAATATGATGGTTCAACATTTACAACAGAAGCAAAGAAACTTGAATCTATTGAAGACATAGCTATTGATACATTCCAGCAGCATTACGCAATGATTTTTATGAAGAGCCTTACACGTTCAATAGCAAAAGCGGCTACAACGGAGGCACTTCATCAGCAATCTAAGAAAACAGACAATGCTGGTGCAAGTTTAGTGCTTAGCGTATTCTCTCTTGCATCTACAGTTGGAACAGAAATTACAGAACGCGCAGACACAAGAACGAGCAGATTTTTCCCTGCAAGCGCCAGTGTTGCAGGACTTACCCTTGATCCGGGCTATTATGATATAGAAGTGATTTATTATGACAATCTTGACCACATAGTCGGCAAAAAAACTATAACTGACTATGCTTTAGTGGAAGGCAACCTTAACTTAATTGAAGATATTTGTTTAAATCGAAAACCTGATATTTCTGTTAAATTTGAGCCAAAAGCAATATTACAAGTTACAGGTCAGAAAATTTTACCGCCGCCAAGTTACGAAATTAATCGCCCTGGCTTTTCTGACGGACAGGCAGGAACTAATTCAACCTCACAAGCAGCTGCTTCCGCTCTAGATGCAATTCTAAATAGCAAAACATCAGCAGTTCAGCCAGAAGAAAAGCAGTCAGAAACAGAGGTTATAAATGAAGCAGTTTCCGCAGAGCCTGCAGCCCCTGTAACTGCAGACCCTGTAAATCAAGATTCGACACAAATTAGAAAAGCATCCAAAAAACGAGCAAGGACAGCACAATAACGACTGTTTTTCAGCTATTATTTAGCGGACTTTCAGGAACATTCCAATCAACGCAACTGTAATTAAAAGCTGCATAATCATAAATTTGATTAATACCTGAGTTGGTGACCAGCCGCGGTTTTTTCTCATGTGATCATGCAGCGGAAAACGGATATTATCAAACAAATGTATGTGGCAGAACCTGATTAAGGCAACCTTTACAAGCCCCATGCCGCCGTTTACAAATATAATTGAAGAAGTTGCAAGAATCATAAACGGATTTCCTGTAACCATTACGCACACGCCGATAAAAAATCCCAATGCACGGCTTCCTGCATCGCCCATTAAAACCTTGCTTGGGTATGCATTATGCCACAGGTAGCCCATCAAAACTCCAGACAGGGCAAAAGTTATTACTGCCCATGCTGCACCGCTTGTAAGATGCGGAACTAAAAGATATGTTGCAATAATTTTATGACCAAGAACAAAATAAAAAAGACTTCCAAGTGTAATAAGCGCAATCATAACCAGTGTAGAAGAAAGTCCATCTACACCATCTGTACAATTGGTTGTATTTATTGAAAGCCAAAGCATCACTGTTGAAATGATTATATAAACCGGCTCAGGAATATGCACCGGATCTGTAATAAACGGCAGCCAGAAAAAACAGCCTGTTTTTTTTGCTAGGAAATTATAAAGCAGAAATGAAGCCGCTATGCTTATAATCAAATCAAGAACTGCTTTTCTGTATTCGCCCCAGCTTTTTACGCTTCTGTCATCTAAAAAACCGGTAAGCATTGTTATCCAGGTTAAACAAACAACAGAAAGCTGAAGTTCATTCATAGGAACTAAAAGAACAGTTAAAACTACAAAAAATGTAATAAATACCGAACCAGAGCCTGTAGGTTTTCCTTTTGCGGCTTCAGAACCCGGAACAAATTCCCTGCCTCTGTCATGCGGAAGCAAAGAATAAAACTTTGGAAGTAAAAATCTTGTAAGTAAAAATCCCGCAAATAAAGCAATTGCTATAAGAACCGTAAAAGAAGTAAACAGACGGGCAGGCCCAAAAAACTGCTCTAAATAAGTTCCCAAATAATAAAGCATAAAACCTCGGTATAAAAATTAGTCCGACTGCAAGTGCCGTTAAACTCTGATACAGTGCAGCCGGAACTAAAATTTAGTGTTTAAAGTGGCGTGTTCCTGTAAATACCATGGAAATTCCAAGTTCATCACAGGCTTTTATTGAATCTTCATCACGGATTGAACCGCCCGGCTGAACAATAGCTTTAATTCCATATTTTGCAGCTGCACGAACTGTATCGTCAAACGGGAAGAAAGCATCGCTTATTAAAACCGTTGCATTTTCATCGCTTGATGTTACACCAGATTTTACAACATTTTGCGCTCTTTCCAATGCCTGTTCAGCAGCCCAGATTCTGTTTGTCTGACCGCAGCCAATACCGATTGCAGCCTGATCTTTTATAACAAGAATTGCATTTGATTTTGCAAACATGGCAATTGTCATACCGAATGCCATTTCGTTAATCTGTGCCTGAGTAGGTTTTGCCTTTGTAACAACATCCCATTTTTCAAAGAGTTTGTCGTCATTTCCCTGAATAAGGAAGCCGCCGTCAACAGAAAGATAACTGTGTGTATCTGTAACAGGGATTTCTGCAACAATAAGGCGAAGATTTTTCTTTGCAGCAAAAACCTTTAATGCACCGTCTGTAAATCCAGGAGCAACAATTACTTCAAGGAAGCATTTTACCATTTCCTGTGCGGCTTCTTCATCAATTACAGCACTACAACCGATGATTCCGCCAAAAATAGAAACCGGGTCACAGTTGTAAGTTTTTTTATAAGAAAGAAGAACATTTCTTCCAAGAGCTGCTCCACAAGGAGTATTGTGTTTTAAGCCGATTGTAAATACGCTTCCGGCAGAAGAAGCAAAAGTTGCAGATGTAGGATTGCCTTCTGTATCTACTCCGGTTACAGGAGTTGCATTCTTTATGAATTTTGAAAAAGCACATACGCCTTTCCATGCAACATCAAGGTCACGAATATTATTATAAGAAAGTTCCTTTCCCTGAAGCTGTTTCATGCCGCCAAATGCGCCTTTGTAATCAGCAGTTGTATAAAGACAGGCACTCTGATGTCCGTTTTCGCCGTAGCGCAAAGACTGCTGTTTTTTAAGCGAAAGTACATAATATTCAGGATATTCATTTTCGCCTTTTTCACCAAGCATGAATCTTGAAATAGCAGCATCATAGGCACTTGTTAAATTAAATACTTTACCAGCCAGCTGTCTGCGGAATTCTATTGAAGTTGAACCGCTTTTTATTTCTGAAATTGCAGCATCGTAATCAGCAGGATCTGTTAAAACAATTACGTCCTGATAGTTTTTAGCAGCCGCACGGAGCATTGTAGGACCGCCGATGTCAATAAATTCTACTGTTTCATTAAAAGAAAGATTTGCCTGAACTTTTTCAAAGAATGGATAAAGGTTTACACAAACTAAATCAATTGGAGCAACCGAAAGCTGTTCCAGTTTTTCCATGTGAGCCGCATTATCACGACGTGCCAAAATTCCTGCATGAATTTTCGGATGTAAGGTTTTTACACGTCCGTCAAGACATTCCGGAAAGCCAGTAACGGTACTTACATCTGTAACCGGAATATTATTCTGGGTTAAATATGCAGCCGTTCCACCGGTTGAAAGAATTTCCCAACCAGACTCATTCAGAAAAGAAGCAAGTTCCAGAACTCCTTCTTTTTTAAAAACACTGATTACAGCTCGTTTTTTCATACGAAAACTATCTCCTGCAGTTTAAAATGATAGTTTATAATAACAGAAAACCCCGCCGCTTTCAATCACGGCAGGGTTCTTAAAATACGCCTTAAGCAAACAGCCTTTGCAGGTACCCCTGCGGCTAACCTTTGCGCGATTCGTAAACTTCAGCACCGCCTATAAAGTACTTAGACAGCGCACCGAACAAAATAAACATCGGAATAGAAGCAAGCAATGCACATGCCATCATGGCACCTTCATCGGTCTGCTTTTCTTCGCTGAATTTTGTAATATAAAGAGGAATTGTCTTCATCTTTTCGCTTTGAGCAGCAAGAAGCGGCCACAAAAGGTTATCCCACTGGTTTCTGAAAGAAAGGATACCTAGTGTTGAAATTACCGGCGTACAGTTTGGAAGAACAATACTTGAATAGATTTTAAACTCATTCAGACCGTCAACACGCGCTGCATCAAGATATTCTGCCGGGAAAGTAATCAAATACTGTCTCATCTGAAAAACACCAAATGCAGAAACCAGGAAAGGTATAATCAAGCCCTGATACGTATTCATCATTCCAAGACGGCTTACAACCATATAAAGCGGAATCATGATTGCTTCAAACGGAATCATCATAGTAGCCATGATTGCCATAAAAATCAGGTTACGTGACTTAAACTGGAATTTTGCAAGACCATAACCGCAAAGAGAAGCCATAATAACTGTTGTAACCGAACAGGTAACAGCAACTATTAAAGAATTCAATACATTGCGCAGAAAAACAGGGTTTTTGTTGTTACCCATAATTGCTTTCTGGAAGTTAGTAAAGAATGTCCTTGTTTCCGTTGTAAAATATGATTTAGATGGAATCCAGTTGAACGGCATGGAAAGAATCTGCTTTGCGTCCATGAATGAAGCAACAAACATAAACACAATCGGCAGAACCGTAAACATAAATACTAAAAGAAGACAAATCCAGGCAACAATTTCGCCAATGCCAACACGGCCAACATATTTATTTTGATTCATTTTTTTTCTCCTAAAAACTCCGCGTTGTTAAACCCTAGTAATCAACTTCATCTGTCTTAGACAGTTTGAACTGCAAATATGTAAAGAGTAGCATTATTATGAACAGAATGATAGACATTGCAGAAGCACGTCCAAGCTTTCCGTTACTGATACCTGTAAAGTAGATGTTCATAGTGATTACATCAATCGGCTGACGGGCAGCACCTGTCTGCACAAACATGTACTGTGTACTGAAAGTCTTCAAACACTGAAGCATGGCCATAATTGAAACCAGAACAACAGTCGGCTTTAATAGCGGCAGCGTAATGTGCCAGAATGTATGCCATTTATTTGAACCGTCAACAGTAGCAGCTTCGTAAATGGAAGGCGGAATTGAAGCCAGACCTGTAATAAAAAGAATTACAAAGTAGCCTATATACTTCCAGAAATAAACTATCATAGTTGAAATCTGAAGCATCGTATTATCAGTAAGCCATTTATAATCAATTCCGGATGTAAACAGAACCTTATTTGAAACCTGATTTACAAGACCGCGTGGGTCAAACATAATCATCCAAATTAATGCAGCAACTACAGAAGAAAGAACTGCCGGCATATAGTAAGATATCTGGAAAAAGCCTTTCTGCCGTGAGCTTCTAAGCTGCATAAGCAGAACTGCAATAATCAGCGAAATAATAACCATTGGAACAAAAGTTCCGAATGTAAACACAACTGTAGCACGGATTGAATTCATTAAAGAGAATCCACCGTTGCTCTGTGTAAACAGATAAATATAATTTTTTAATCCAACAAATTTAGAAGTTCTGGCAATTGCCTGCCTGTTGGTTAAACTTGTCATAACGGCATTAATAATCGGGTAAAAACTAAAAACGGCAAAGAAAACCAGACAGGGAATAGTAAAAGCAAATCCCCAGCGTGCCTGTTTCTGCTCGATACTATATTTTTTTACTTTTTTCGGCATAGCAATAAATCCTTTATAAAATCGCATTTTCTGCGGTTAATTATAATAAATGCTTTCGCGGAGCTTCATACTCCGCCACTTTTGCGAGAATTAGACTTTGCATAAAAGTCTAATTCTCGTCGATTTATAAAAATCATCTATAATGATTTAATGATTTTTATAAATCATTATTCTTCAATCAATTCCTGAACAGTTTTCTTAAGCTGGTTGTAAGCAGCTTCAGGAGTTACTCCCTGAAGCATTACACCCTGAACTGCTGTTCCAAGAGCACTCTGAATTGCTGTTGAGCTTGCTCCGTAGTATACAATGTGACCGCGGTTCATATCATCAGCAAATACCTTTGAGTATGGAAGATTCTTGTATGTTGTACTGTTCAAAAGAGCATTTGTCGGCTGAACGATGTTTACTTCTTTCAAGTATTCTTCGCCATGGCTGAGCATGTAACCGATAAGAGCCCATGAAGCTTCCTGTTCTTCTTTAGTAGCATCAGAACTTACCATGTAGTAGTGACCATAGTAGCATGCTGCTACATCTTTCTTAGCATCCTTGAATTTCGGATATGGAACAACCATCCATTCACCACTGTCATAGAAAGACGGGTTATCGTGTTTAATACGAGCTTCCTGATAAAGACCTGTTGAACACATAGCAATATCGCCATTGTCTTTGTTAAATGCAGAGCGGGCTGCTGTGTATGTTGGAGAACCTAAGTTCTTGCCGTTTGGTCCCCACTGCTGTAAATATGTAAGAACTTTAATCCATGCATCTTTTCCAACAATAGCTTCTTTTCCGTCAGCGCTGATAAGTTCACCGCCAAGCTGTTCTACCATTGGAACTGTGTTTTCAAGATAGTATTTGTAGCGGAAGTCATATCCACGGCGAGTAATTATGTTTCCTTCGCGTTTTACAATTTTTTCAGAAACAGCCATCATGTCTTCCCAAGTTTTCGGATAATCTTTATCCGGATCAAGACCTGCAGCACGGAATACTTTCTTGTTTACGAAAATAGACCAGTTTGTAAGTTCAAGTGGAAGACCATAAACTTTCTTGTTTACAGTTACAGGATCAAGCATTTTTGGTGCATAAGCATTGATTACATCGTTTGCATTTTTGTAACCTGCTGCCTTGTAATTCATTGGAGCAACACGTCCAGCCATGATGTATGGATATTCATCATTGATTGAAAGGTTGAACATTGTAGGTCCTTTTCCTGCAGCAAATGCAGTCTGAACCAATTCAATAATCTTTGTTGCACTCTGACGTGTAACATTTACAGTTACATTAGGATGACTTTCCATAAATTCCTTAATGTAGCGGTCTTCGATTTTCTGGCGGTTTGCATCTTCGTGTGTCCAGAATTCGATAGTTACTTTTTTCTTCGCTTTTGCAGCGAACATTGCTGAAGGAGCAAGGAAAGCTACAGCAGCAAGCATCATAACAACTATTTTTTTCATATTTCCTCCTGAAAATAAATAATAGCCCGGTTTTTAATAAAGACAAATCAACAAATTTGTCTCATTCCCACAAAACCCCTTACGCGGTAATTATGAGAAAGTTATATACTTAATGCTTTTAAGTATAATTTTATCCTAAGTCAGGAAAATCACTTTTGCAAGCGAATACTTTTTTGCAAAACAACGATAATTATTGAAAAAATGCGATTTTGTAGTTTTTTGTAGAAATCTGAAAACTAAGTATTTATTTTGTAAGTGAAGAAATAAGTGCGTGCAGTTTTGGAAGGATATCTTCCACAGTTTCATGCGTTATGGCAACATTCCCGGAAACTTTTGAGCGGACATCAGCACAGCTTATCTTTATGGCACGTCCTTTTTCTGTGAGCGAAATAATAACCGTGCGTTCATCTTTTTCTGAACGTTTGCGGACAATAAGCCCGTCTTTTTCCATCTTCTTTAAAAGAGGTGTAAGAGTTCCAGAATCAAGATACAGTTTATTTCCCAGTTCATTAACAGAAATTCCGTCTTCTTCCCAAAGTCCCATAAGGGCAATGTAAGATGTGTACGTTAACCCAATCTTTTCAAGATAAGGCTTCATACAGCGGATTATTTCCTTAGAACAAACATAAAGAGCAAAGCATAACTGATTCTCTAATTTCAACGGTTCATTTTTGGAATCCATGATGAAATTATAAATAGCATTTAAAAGAATTGCAATAATTTAAGTACCCTTTAAGTAAGGTTAATTTAAAGGAATTAAAATAAAAGGCACTTGACAAATTCGATTGTGCAAAATATTTTATTTGCAATGAAAGACGTAACATACAAAACCACAGGAACATGTGCAAAAGTCATCCACTTTACAAAGAATGATGACGGAACAATTACTAACGTAAGTTTTGAAGGCGGCTGCGACGGAAACTTAAAGGCAATTTCAAAGCTTGTAAACGGAATGAGCGCACAGCAGATTCACGACACACTTATCGGAAACCTTTGCCGTTCAAAAGGAACAAGCTGTGCCGACCAGCTGGCAAAAGCCGTTCTGTCTGAATAGAGACATTATCCGGACTTTTTTTAGCTCCGGATATTTTTAATTCTGTACTTTTTTCAGCCCCGCACTTTTACTTTTATGGAAAAAACGAAATCCGCACGTAACAAAACAATTGATTTTTTACTCAACAGCGATGAAGGCAAACTATACTTTTCACGGTGCATTCAATTAGATAAAAATCGTGCTGAACAAAATCAATCCTATTCACTTTCAGAAATTACAGATAAAACTCTTTGCGGCGATACATTTTCTTTTCTTCCATTGCTTCCGCAGAATTTTATAGACCTTGCGATAGTTGATCCGTTTTATAATCTTTCTAAAACTTTCGGTGAAAATTCATTTAGAAAAATCGACGCAGAAGAATATGCTGAATATACAAAAAACTGGCTTAAATTATTACTGCCACTTTTGAAGCAGAATTCTTCTATATATATCTGCTGTGACTGGGCAAGCAGCATTCAGATTGCAGATGTGCTTTTTGATTTGCAGGAAGAAAAAAAACTGTTTATTCAAAACAGAATTACCTGGCAGCGGGAAAAAGGACGCGGAGCACTTTCCAACTGGAAAAATTCCATGGAAGACATCTGGTTCTGTACAGTTGATAAAGAAAACTATACATTCAATCTGGATGCGGTAAAATTGCGCCGCAAAGTTATTGCGCCATACAAACAAAATGGACTTCCGAAAGACTGGGAAGAAAACAGCTGCGGAAAATTCCGGGATACATGCCCCGGAAACTTTTGGGACGATATTTCCGTTCCGTACTGGTCAATGGCAGAAAATACAGCGCATCCAACACAAAAGCCTGAAAAACTTCTTGCAAAACTGATTCTTGCAAGTTCAAATCCGAACGACATGATTTTTGATCCGTTCCTGGGCTCCGGCAGCACTTCTGTAACGGCCAAAAAACTTGGCCGGCATTTCTGCGGAATTGAACAGAATCCACAGTATTGTGCATGGGCAGAAAAACGCCTTGAAAATGCAGAAACCGACAAAACAATTCAAGGCTTTGCCAACGGCGTTTTTTACGAACGCAACACCAGACCGGAATAGGCAGAATCTCTGAGGGCTCGCCGGTTTTCACAACAAGTGCGTAATATGCAATTTCCAGTAAGCTTAGTTGCAAACGCTGGTAGCTGCGTAGCAAATAGAGGCACTGTCGGCTACGATGCGCAAGTTACGCAAGCGGCAGATTAAAAACTTCCTTTTATGCAAACGAGCGAAGCTCGTATCCTATGCTCTGCCGTACAATTTATTTTAGGAGATACTCAATCACATGTATATCCTGGTTTCTTATATAATAATTCTTTTTCCGAAATAATCGATTTATCCCAAACTTCTTCCTTCCATTTTTCTTCTGGAACATCCTTAATTGCTACTGAAATGCTAGAAGTCTTACATCCTAATGTTTCTGCGATTACTTCTGAAATTTTTTCAGCACACAATTTCTTTTGATTTTCTGTTCTTCCCGGGAAACATTTGATTTCTACGTGTGGCATTCATTTTCCTCCGATTAAAGCCGTATTTACCGCTACCATCATAAACAATGTAGTTATTGGTCTGTTCTTATCTTCCATATTTTGATTTCCATTTTAATTTTAAGCGCCTCAGTGCGGGCGACTACATAACAAATCCTATCCGTATCCACAGTAATTTTCTTATTCTGACAGAAAATGTCAGTATAAGATGGAAGAGCAAAGATCTTATGTTTCAAGTATACAATCAGTTATTCAAAAATCAAACGCTGGCACAAATTACGCGTCTAATTGCGTTTTTCTTATCTTACCGCTATTATCTGTTGCATGAATAATTCTGAAAAACTTATTGCTGATGCACGCCGTATTATAAAACACGAACGTGCAGAATCTGGCGACCGATACGACGGATTTAAAGCCTGCGAAAAGATTATAGAACTTTTGCCAGGCGCTAATCCTGCTTTACAGTCTTTGGCACGTTCAGTCGGCGATTACTGGTACAGTTCTTATATTACTTCTTCTGCAAATCCTGCTTCTGAACCGACCGAAGAAAATCTTAACAAACTTAGTGCCATGCAGAATTTTCTTGAAGGCGTTGATGATGAAAACGGAACACTTTCGGAAGATGACTGGCAGGAACTCGGTCAGATTGTACGGTTTGAAGCAGAAGATATGCCACTGGAACTTTTAAACAGCACAATGTCTCTTATTGTAAGTCACGATGCCCTGTAAGTTTGTTCTTCACTTTTTGTCGTTTAGACATTGCAACAAGCCCTTTTTAATCAGTGTTTTTATATGAAAGATATTTCAACCTTTTACAATTCATGTACTCAGTGCCCCAGAAACTGCAAAGCCAACCGTACAGACGGCAAAGCAGGCTTCTGCAAGGAAGACAAAGAAATCCGCATAGCTTCTGCAGGCCTTCATTTTGGCGAAGAACCGCTTATCACGGTACACGGCGGAAGCGGTACAATTTTTTTTACAGGCTGTACGCTGCATTGCGCATTCTGCCAGAATTATCAGATAGCTCATCAGGGAATGGGAAAAGCCGTATCAAAAGATGAATTCATAAAAATCTGCCTTAAGCTGCAGGAAATCGGAGCAGAGAACATCAATCTTGTTACCGGAAGCCACATAATTCCACAGCTTGCCGAATATTTAAAAGCCGCGAGGGATGCAGGCGTAACAATTCCGTATTGCTGGAATTCTTCTGCTTATGAAAAAGTTGAAATGCTTGAATTATTAAAAGATCTTGTAACAATATGGCTTCCGGATTTAAAGACTTTGAGTGCACCTTTAGCTTCCAGACTATTTGGCGCAGAAAATTATCCCGAAGCGGCGACAGAAGCAATTTCCTGGATGATAAAAAATAATCCGCTTAGAATAGAAGAAGTTAAAAAGGACGGAATTACAAAAGATAAAATGCTAAGCGGCGTAATTATCCGCCACCTTTTTTTACCCGGCCGGTTTGCAGAAACAGCCGATACCCTTGAATGGCTAAAAACCAATGCCGATAGCAAAGCCTGTATTTCCCTTATGTCGCAGTACACACCGGTTCCTTTTAAGGGAACAGAAACGGAAATGAAAAAACGCAGCGAAAGTTTAAATGCAATAGAAAACCGCCTCGTTTCTAAAACAGAAGATCAGGATTTGCAGGATTTAATAGAAGCATACGATTTTGACTATCTTTTTTATCAGGAACTTTCAACAGATACAGACTGGCTCCCGGACTTTAACCGAACACAGCCTTTTTCTAACAAACTGGCTAAACCTGTGTGGCACTGGACTTGTGGCGAAATCTAATAAATTTTCAATGCAAATATTGCCGATTATGCTATACTTTTATATATGATAAAAGAAGGCAAACTTAACAAAAAAAGTGGTTCAACAGCCGGTACAAAACGTACAGGCATTGCAATTCCTCTTGGAGCAATCCGCACAAAAGATAATTCAATTCCAGGCGACTATCTTTCATTAGAAAAACTGATTCCTTTCTGCAAAAAATCAGGGCTTTCTATAATTCAGCTTCTGCCGGTAAATGATACAGGAACAAATTCTTCGCCATACAGCGGACTTTCGGCTTTTGCCCTGCATCCGGTTTACATTTCTCTTGAAGCAACAGAAGGATTTAATTCACTTTACGAAAGTGATTCTGAATTCCACTCTCAATATGACAAGTTTGTAAAAAAGCATACTCATGCAATTTCAAAAACAAAGAACCGTTTCAATTACATTGAAATCTTAAACGACAAGACCGCTCTTCTTAAAAAACTGTTCGTTTACAACTTCCAGCTTGGATTTGATGAAGAAAACGGCACCGACAATACCGCGGATAAAGAATTTTCCAAATGGATTGAAAAAAATCCGTGGATTAAAGGATACACGGTATTTAAGACCTTAAAAGAAAAATACATGCAGGCTTCGTGGAAAACATGGAGTAAGGAAGACCAGAAAATTGATGCCGACGGTATCGACAGATTCTGGAAAACCGAAGATGCTGCTATCCGGGAAAAACTTGTATTTTTTGCCTGGTGCCAGTATGTCTGCCACATTCAGTTTAAAAAAGCCTGCGATGCCGTAAAGAAAGAAGGAATCATTTTAAAAGGCGACATGCCGATTTTAATGGACGAAGATTCCTGCGATGCCTGGCAGCATAAAGAAATTTTTAATCATACGCTGCGTGCCGGAAGTCCGCCTGACATGTACAACAGTAACGGACAGAACTGGGGCTTTCCGATTTATAACTGGAAGTACCTTAAAAAAAATGATTATTCGTGGTGGAAAGACAGACTTATTTCTGCAAGCCAGTATTACAGCGCATACCGTCTTGACCACATTCTTGGCTTTTTCAGAATCTGGGCAGTACCGGAAAATGACAATTCTGCAATTTTGGGCCACACAGAACCGTACAAAGGAATTACAGCCGAAGAATTAAGCGCACTTGGTTTTGACGAAGGCCGCATTCACTGGCTTTCTGCTCCGCACATTCCGACTTCTGCAATAAAATCAGAAAATCCTTATGCCGTTCTTGAAAAATACTGCGACAGAATCGGCAATGAAGAGCTATGGAACTTTAAGAAAGATATAAAAGGTGACAAGTTCATTGACAATGACGAATTGCGTCCGTTCTGGTTTGACCGGTGTCTTATAGAAATTAAAGACGGAGTTTTCGTTCCTGCATGGAGCTACAGGGATTCAACTTCCTGGAAATCGTTATTTCCAGATGAACAGCGAAAGCTTTCTGAACTTTTTGCACAAAAAAATGAAGAGGAAAGCAAGCTTTGGACAAAACTTTCTTCGGATATTTTAAGCGAACTTACAACATGCACAAAAATGATTCCGTGCGGCGAAGATTTGGGCGTTGGCCTTGAATGCGTTCCTGCGGTAATGAAAAAGTTTAATATTCTTTCGCTTAAAGTTTTGCGCTGGTGCCGCCGTTGGGAAAAAGAAGGTCAGCCATTTATTGATGTAAAAGAATATCCTGAAAACTCTGTTACGGTAACTTCCGTTCACGATTCTTCAACTATACGGCAATGGTGGGAAGATGAAAAAGAAGGCGTACGGGCATTCTTAAAAATGGCAGAAAACTCTGCAAAGACAAAGAATAGCTGTAACACAGATAAAAACACAGCAGAAGCCCCAGGCATGGAAGACGAAAGCTTATTACAAAAAATCGGCGCTATGTCAGAAAATCCGTTCAGTCCAAAATTTGCAAAACTTATTCTGGAAAAGGCGGCAGAATCCGGCAGTATGTTCTGTATTCATCCGTTACAGGATTTTCTTTATCTTGATAAAAAATACTACCTTAAAAATTCCTGCGATGAGCGTATTAACGTTCCGGGAACCGTTACGGATTTTAACTGGACGTATCAGATTCCGGCCACGGTTGAAGAGCTTGAAGATAACGAAAAACTTTGTGAAGAAATTAAGAAGATTTGTGAAAAGCATAGAAGCTAGTTAGAGGATAATTATGAGAAGTAAAAACATTTCGTATAATGAATTTCACATAAGTAAGGCCGTGCGGAACCTGTGCGGCGTTAAAGATTCTCTTTTTTCTTCATACGGAAATGTAATAATTCGCGATATAAAATCAATCCAGCTTTTTACGCTCAAACTTAACGAAGTTTTTGAAAAACAGGGCAAACCCGAAAAAAAAGTTTCCAGCGGAAGCGTTAACGCAATGGGGCTTATTGACGAAGTGTCGCACATTGTCTGCGCGCTTTACCGCAAGAAAAAAAATGCAGACGTTTTTTCTACACTTCTTGGCGAACTGAACGTTAAATTCGGTAAAGAAAAAATTGACCAGATGCTTCTTTTGTTTACAGAAATTTTTCCTCCGACTGAAGTTTATAAAGGAAAAATTTCTGCTCAGGCTTTTCTTGAAAAAAGTGCGGTCGATTCTTTAACTGGCAAAACCCGTTCTAATCGCGAAGCAACTCTTGAAGAATTGATTTTACTGCGCCTTGCAAATGAAAATCCTGCTTTCCGTCCGTTTAAAATCCTGTTTGACGATTCGCCTTTAGAAGTTTCTTCTATATATAAAGATTCATGGACAGAAATTCAGCGTTTTTTTGAAAGCCAGCCGGTTTTCGGTCCGTTTGGGAACACGCTTATTGCGATGCTCCGTGAACCTATGGTTTTCAGCCCCAACGATTTGAGCGGCCAGCTTGAATATATCCGCAAAAACTGGATTCACTTTTTCCCGGAACTTGCAGAATTTTCTTCACTGTTCTTTTCTTCTATTGATTTGCTTTCCGAAGAAAACAAGGCTTTATGGCATCCTGTAAACGGTGGCGGACAGCTGCCGGATTTGCAGACTTACAGCTACGAAAACCTGATGAACGAATACGAAAATTTTACGCCTGACAAGGACTGGATGCCAAAAGTTGTTTTAATGGCAAAAACTGTTCTTGTATGGCTTTATCAGCTGAGCCAGAAATATAAGCGCAACATTTCTACACTTGATCAGATCCCGGATGAAGAGCTGGATATTCTTGCACAGGAAGGTTTTACAGGGCTTTGGCTTATCGGAATCTGGGAGCGCAGTTACGCCAGCCGCCGGATTAAAAATATCTGCGGAAACCCGGAAGCAGCCGCAAGCGCATACAGTCTTTCTGAATATGAAATTGCACGCAACATCGGCGGCTGGCCGGCTGTGGAAAATCTTCGCGCAAGGCTCTGGCAGCGCGGAATCCGTCTTGCATCGGACATGGTACCGAATCATACCGCAATGGATTCGCGCTGGATTGTGGAACGCCCGAATTTGTTCATTCAGCGGCGCGACAATCCTTTTCCGCAATACACATTTAACGGCGAAAACCTTTCTCAGGATTCAAGAGTTTCTGTTTATCTTGAAGACCATTATTACAGCAAAAGCGATTGTGCCGTTGTTTTTAAACGGGTTGATAATCAGACCGGCGATGTTCGCTACATTTACCACGGCAACGACGGAACAGGCATGCCGTGGAACGATACGGCACAAATAGATTTTTTAAATCCTGCGGCAAGAGAAGCTGTTATTCAGGAAATTCTGCATGTTGCCAGAAACTTTCCTATAATCCGCTTTGATGCAGCAATGGTTCTTGCAAAAAAACATATCCGCCGCCTCTGGTATCCGGAACCTGGCCATGGCGGAGATATTGCAACAAGAAGCCAGACTCAGCTTTCAACAAAGCAGTTTGAAGATGCCCTTCCGAATGAATTCTGGCGGGAAGTTGTTGACCGCGTTGCAAAGGAAGTGCCTGATACACTTTTGCTTGCCGAAGCTTTCTGGATGCTTGAAGGTTATTTTGTGCGCACGCTCGGAATGCACCGCGTTTATAACAGTGCATTTATGAACATGCTTAAAAAAGAAGAAAATCAAAAATACCGCGATTCCATAAAAAACACGTTGAACTTTGATCCGCAGGTTCTTAAACGGTTCGTTAACTTTATGAACAATCCGGACGAAGAAAGTGCCGTCGCCCAGTTCGGAAAAGGCGATAAATATTTTGGCATCTGTACGCTCATGGTAACAATGCCGGGACTTCCGATGTTCGGTCACGGGCAGATTGAAGGTTTTGAAGAAAAATACGGCATGGAATATACCCGTTCCTATAAAAATGAAATTCCGGATCAGGAACTTTTGGAGCGGCACAAACGGCAGATTTTCCCTTTAATGAAAAAACGATATCTTTTTGCGGAAATTGACAATTTCCTTTTGTACGATGTTTGGGATAAAGGTCATGTTATAGAGAGCGTTTTTGCCTATTCAAACTGCGTCGGCAATGAAAAAGCAATCGTTTTGTATAACAACTGCTACGAGCATGCTTACGGAACGATTCATACTTCTGCAACCTTTGCCGTAAAAACCGGCAGCGGCGATGAAGTTGAACTTCAGACAAGGACAATCGGACAGGGAATCGGTGCAAACAATTTTGAACACCGCTTTATCCTTTTCAGGAACATGATAAACGGTTTGTGGTACATAAGACGAAGCACTGATATTTGCCGCTACGGTTTATTCGTTAGTCTTGCCGGCTACGAGACACAGATTTTTACGGATATCCACGAAGTTATAGATGATTCTGAGCATAAATGGGAACAGCTGCACGATAATCTTGCCGGTAAAGGCGTACAGAATCTTGAAGATGCATGGCTTGAACTTGAATATAAGGATTTGTACAAGGCATTAAAGCATTTCCTTTACCCGGAATTCTTGAAGAAGGTTTTTGCAAAACTTCATCCGCAGATTGAAGAAATCGGAGAAGGGGAAAAAGCGAAAAAAACAAAGCCTTTTACCTCTAAGGAATTTGAAGAGCTGCTTGCAGGTATTAAAATTCAGGGACTGGAATTCTACAGACAGTGTGCACTTTTTGCAGAATCAGAAAAGGCGGAAAATCACTCTGCAAAACAGGCCGAAGTTAAAGCCGGTACTTCTGCGAAAAAACTTACAGCCGCCGATAAGGCAAAACTTGCTGATAGTTTTGCAAAAAAAGAGTTCAAGCTGTTTGGCGAAAATCTGAAAGCTCTTTTTAAACTTGCTGCTTCTGCAAAAAATAAATTTGCAGCAAAATCAGAGTATTTTGACGCATATTTTGCTCTTACTGTTTTGGGCAGCTCCGCGTTTACCGGAAATGCGGCAAAATGGAAATTATACAGAAAATTTGCCCACCGCTTTAAAGAAGCTGACATTTCACCTGATTTTGTACGGGCTAACCTTGAAAGCTTTGTAACTCTTGCGCCAGTTTGCAAAATGAAAAACATTAAAACTGCCGCAGAATTTATCTTTAAGGGTGAAAATGCTCCATTTTTATGCGGCGTAAATCTTTATGACAATATTCTCTGGTTCAATAAGGAACGCACGGAATATACGATGAACAACATTCAGGTTTTGAAATACTTTGAAGGACTTTACAAGCCCGGTACAAAAAAAGATGTACAGGCACAAGCTAAAGGAACATCTAAGGACGCAGATTTTGAAAAACTTGTTAAGGCGATTAAAACGGCAGAATACAAAGTAGAAAACGTGTTCAAGTCACTTTCGCCTGCTAAGATTTCATCTGCAAAAAAGAAAAACTTAGCAAAAGCAAAGCCTGAGCGCAACACAAAATCCGCAATAAAAGCCAAAACGGGCGGAAAAACAAAAACTGCGAAAAAGACAAAAACGACTGGAAGCGCAAAATCTGCAACAACAGCTAAAAAAGCGAAGGCTAAAAAGATTCGTGAACCGTCTGAATAATTTTTAATACCTCTTCAACAGAAGAAACGCACGGCTTATCAGGGTTTATTTTTGTAAAACATGCCTTTACATTTTCCGGCATTTCAGGCACTTCGCCTATACACTGCCTGATAAAGTCGCTATCCAGTGACGGATGGTCTCGCATTACAAGAACGACTGTTCCGTCATCTTCGCCGATCATGCTTTTCTTTTTTAAAACTGCGGCATAGGCACTTGCCGTACTATGATCAGCAAAAACATTATACTTAACAAAAAGTTCTTTTGCGGCTGCCACAATATCTTCTTCCATAACCTTTGCCGTAAAAACAAGGTCTCGCATCAAAATAGGACTTGTAGAAAAAATTTCTTCAAGACGCTCTATGTTTGAAGGAGAAGCAGGATTTGAACGTTCCCTCTGGTTTATCGGAATCATAGAATCAAGCATTGTACATTGACCTAAAGAATCAGATGTAAGCGCATCGGTGGCAGGCAAAATAAAACCTGTAACCGGCATGGCAATTTTCCAGCTGTAAAGTCCTGCAACTACATTGCTGAAATTGCCGGGTGCCATGGCATAATATATATCCCCTGCAATATGTCCTTTTAATTTAGAAAAGGCAAACGGATAAAAAAAAGACTGCGGAAAAAGCCTGCCGATATTCGCTGTATTTGCAACCGTCAGCCTGAATTTTTCTATATTTTCGCGGCTTTCAAAAATCTTTTTTATTATTTTATGGCAGTCTTTTACTGTTCCTTCAATTTCAACAGGATAAATATTACCGCCGTTCCAGAATAAATCTTCTTCAGAAAGACCTATAACTCCGCCTTTAGGGAATAAAAGGACGGCCTTTATGTTCTTTTTTCCGCGGATTGCCTTAGAAAGAGTTGGCGCAAGCGAAGCTGTCGTAACGTCAAGAAAAACAGCATTTGAATCATGCATAAGTAAGATATTTTCAAGCGCCTCGGTCAGATAGCTTATACCAAAATCTTTGTGCCATCCGGTAGGTCCGTGAAAAAGTTCAAGTGTATAAAGATTTTCATCCAGCTTATTGATTTTCGGTTCATAGGGAAAAGCCTGAGTGGCAATTGCTTCACAAATAATCGGACTGAATTCTTCATTTACACAGGCAAGAGTCAATGCACCTGCAATTGAGGCATAAGATGTATTTTCATCTGTGAATAAAATCCATCGGCGCAAGTCGTTAACATCAGCAGGCACATAAAGCCCGCCGTCAGACGGCATACAGTCGCATATAGCTTTTTCAAAACTTGCATTTAAACTTTTATCTCTTGTACTGGTAAATCGCATGAATAAAAGTATAGCATAATAATGTAATTCTTGCCAAAGACCGAAAAACAATCGGCTTGTAAACGGTAAAATCTGGCGGCCAAGGTACAGCAATGACCGCTATGGCTGGCAGCAACTTATTTCTAAAATCTCTAACTCAAATAAAAACATAATTTTAAAAATTAGATATTGCTAGATTCCCGTTGTTGCGTTAAAATTCAATCTATTCTTAAAACTGGAGGAAAACATGTTTAATAAGAAAATTGCAGCTGCAGTAGCATTTGTTTCACTTGCACTTTCTACAAGTGTTTTTGCAACAAAGGTCGGCCCTGGTCTTGGATACGTAATCTTAGGCGATAAGAGCGGTCCTGGAATGGATCTTCTTGCAGCAACAACAAACGGCTGTTGTTTTACACAGTGTTTTGCCATTACATTCGGAACTTCCGGATACAAAGGCGGACTTGTTGGCATGGACGCTACAGAAAAATTTGTTGGCGACAACATGGATGCTCTTGCTGTTGACATTGCAAAAGGTGAAGGCGAATACGTAGATACTCTTGCAGCAATGCTTGAAGTTTCTGATACAGTAGCTTTCAAGTCTACTTTGCAGGACAACTTTGACAACATCTTTACTGCTGATTCTTCTGCTAAAGAAGTTAGCGAAAAGATTGTTGCATTAAAATGCTAAAAAATACTGGTTTACAGTTGAAAAGGTACGGTTTTTATCGTACCTTTTTTTTATGTCTGAAAAATCACTTTATAAAAAAAGATTTTCATTTACTATCCTGAGTTTTTTCGTTTTATTGATTTCTCAAACATTGCAAGTCAGCGCTCAGGATTACAATACAAATCATCCCGATATTGATTTTACAAGAAAAGAATTTGCCAGACTCGAACAAAAATACCACAAAACTGCTGAAGAAGCCATTCAAAAAGCCCGTGAACTTGAACTTTACAAAGACCCGTACTGGCATACGCTCATTCATTATAAACCGCTTGACTGCGGCAGTTTTTACAAAAGCCTTGTTGACGACCCTAAATTTTTCTTTGCAGAAAACGGCAAAACAAATCCTCAGGCAGAACTGGAAGAAACAATCCGCTCTTTTTTTTCCATGCCGAATGAACATGAAAAACATCCGACGGCAAGATTTCCGGGAAGGTATCTTTGGCTTAGAACAAAACTTGGCTTAAATCCAGAAGAGTTTCCTTACGACGGCGATACAGAATACAACGATTTAATGGGAAAACTTGTACCGGATTCAATTTATCTTGTATTTTCTTCAGGCTACATGAAAAGTCCTGCATCAATTTTCGGGCATACATTTATTCTTGTTGAATCAAAAGGACAGCCGCGGCTTCTGGCAAACTCAATAAGCTACGGCGCAGAATCCCATGGAGTTGGCGGAATAATGTATGGAATTCTGGGCTTGTTCGGCGGATTTTACGGTTATTACGGATTTACGCCATACTATGACAGAATCAGAAAATACACTGCCATAGATATGCGCGATATGTGGGAATACAAACTTGATTTTACCGATGAAGAAAAAGACCGTATGCTGCGCCATATAATCGACATGCAGGGAATTTATTCGCGTTATTATTTTGTTACAGAAAACTGTTCATACAATCTATTATTTTTAATTGAAGCGGCAAAACCTGAAACACAGGCAAGTTCCAGACTTTCAGGGGCTGTTGAGCCGATAGCAACCGTAAAATTTATCCATGATATCGGTCTTACAAATCAAGCTGTTTACAGGCCTTCTGCCTATGCACAGATAGAAAACTATAAAAAACAGCTTTCAAACAAAGAAAATAAATTTGTAAGAGAGGTTTGTTTCGGTAAGAAAACAACCGCTGACTATGATTTTTCAAAACTGCCTAAAGAAAAGCAGGCTGCCATGTGGGATTTAGCAGCACTTTATTTACAACATCTTCTTTCTGAAGAAAAAATTGCGCTTGAAGAATACCGTCCGCGCTATGTTGCCGTTCTTTCTGCCCGCGGAAAATTGGGAAAAGTAAAATCAACAGAGATTGAAGAAATTCCAGATGCTCCGCATATTTCGCATGATTCAAAATTACTGGCTATCAGCGGAGGCAAATCATTACAGGGAAATTACGCCGGAGCTTCATGGCATCTTACAGCACATAATCAGCTGGAAAGACCTGCAGGATACAGCGAAAACTCGCAGCTTGAATTTTTCTCTGCTGAAGTAAGAAGATATTCAGATGACAGGTGGGAATTAAAAAAAGCATATTTTGCAGATATAATTTCACTACCATCGTCTGACACTTATTTTTGCAACACAGCATTCCAGTTTGTTTTAGGCGCAGAACAGAATGCAAATGAAAAAGAAGAAAATGAACTTGCGCTTCGGTTAAAAGTCTGCGGCGGTTACAGTATTAAACCTTCTGAACATATTCAGCTTTATATTATGCTGGGACCAGATTCATATTTTAATCCGAATTATGAATATAAAACTGATTTACTGCTTGGAGGCCAGGCAGGTTTTATTACGACATTTGGAAACTGGAAAAACAAAATGGAATCGCAGCTTTTTCAGTCACCGCTGGACAAAGACCATTTAAGGGCAGTTTTTTCTGTACAGGAACAGTTGAATATAAAACGAAATTTAAGTCTGGCGGCTTCGTATTCATACAACATGGATTACGAAAACCGCTGGCATGACTTAAATTTTTCTATAAATATTAATTATTAGATAATTCCAAGACCTGTAAGAAGAATTATAAACAGCAGAACCGGAGCTACAAACTTTATCATAGCAATATAAAGTGGCTTGCGTCCGAATTTTTCACCGTTTAATGTCATTTCATCTATAACTGTTAAAGGCTTACAAATCCAGCCTATAAGAATACAAGTTAAGATTCCGATTAAAGGCATCAAAATATTGTTGCTCAGATAATCAAGCACATCAAGAATTTGTCCTACAGCACCGTTCGGAAGCGTAAGTTCAAAGTACCAGATGTTGTAACCAAGGCAGACAACCAGAGAAACGGCAAAAGTTGCAACACTCATAAGAATAACTGACTTCTTACGTGACCAGCCGTACTTATCTATAAGACTTGCTGTAATTGCTTCAAGAATAGAAACTGCTGATGTAAGGGCAGCAAATAAAACCATTACAAAGAAAAGTGCACCAAGAATATTACCGAATAATCCAAGAGAATTAAAAATCTTTGGCAGGGCAACAAAAATAAGGCTTGGACCTGCGGCTTTAAGACCTTCTGTACCAGAAAAAACAAATACTGTCGGAATAATCATAAGACCTGCAAGAACTGCAATTCCTGTGTCAAATGCAATAATCTGATTTACAGACTTTTTAAGGTCAACGTTCTTTTTCATGTAAGAACCGTAGGCAATCATAATTCCCATGGCAATACTGAGCGAATAGAAAAGCTGTCCGATTGCATCAAGACAAATACGAAGAATTCCTTTTAAGGTAAGTCCTGAAAAGTCAGGAATTATATAGATTTTTGCTCCCTGCAAACCAGTTCTTGTAACACCGGAAGCATCCGTAGCTTTAAGGAAAAGTGCATAAATTGAAATGAATACTACGATTATTGCAAGTACAGGCATAAGAATCTTTGAATATTTTTCAATTCCGTCTTCTACGCCTTTATAAACAATGTAAAAACATGCTCCAGAAAAAAGAAGTGTATAAACAATCGGCTGCCAGTTACCTGTAATAAATGCACCAAAAAATCCGTCCTGAACGGCAACATTTCCTCTTCCAATAATGTAGGTTACCATGTATTTCATTACCCAGCCGCCAATTACGCAGTAATATGGATAAATGATAAATGGAACACCAAAAGACAAAATACCAAGCCAACGCCATTTTGGATTAATAATTGTATATGCAGTAAGCGGGCCTTGTTTTGTTTTTCTTCCAAGGGCAACTTCTGTAACAAGCAGCGTAAAGCCGAATGTTAAGGCAAAAATCAGATAAATGAATAAATACAGACCGCCACCGTCTTTAGCAGCACAATAAGGGAAACGCCAGATGTTTCCTAACCCAACAGCACTTCCTGCCGCAGCAAGAACAAACCCGAGGGAACCGGTAAAAGAATTTCTTTCTTTACTTTCCATACTTTTTCCTTCCTAAATT
>JAEEGK010004969.1_pt1 | contig 32289 bp, 25 predicted proteins | sample 8958771 | NCBI WGS metagenome assembly JAEEGK01 (sample SAMN16246547, study PRJNA631951) | gut metagenome | biome: gut microbiome; feature: rumen; material: SC-attached | host: Bos | place: Iran: Karaj | collected 2018-10
GATGATATATTAGATACAATTTATGATGAAATAAAGGGAAAACAATATTTAAATGGATTTAAACATTTTATAAGCTTACTAGATAGTTTTTATGAAAGTGGAATTCCAAGTGAAATGGAAGGATATACATTAGACGATAAAGGACACTTAGTTCCACCACCTAAAGAACCTGAAGAATATAAAGCTCCAACTATATTAATGCTTATATCAGCAGTAATTGGTACATCAATCTTTACTGGCGTAAACGTAAATAAAAACAAAATGGTTAAACACGCATATGAAGCTAATACTTTTATTGATCAAAACACCATTAATTACACTAAGAGAACTGATACTTTTATCAATAGTGTTGTTACTCATCATACAATAAGTTCAGATTCTGGTGGATCAGGAGGAGGATTTAGTTCTCATTCTGGATCATCTGGATTCGGACATACAGGAGGAGGAAGACATGGTTAAAAAACCATGTCTTTTTTACATATATATTTACTATAAACTATCTTTTATGATATAATCTATTTGTTGCTCGAGTGGCGGAACTGGTAGACGCGCACGACTCAAAATCGTGTGGCTTTTAGTCATGTGGGTTCGATTCCCACCCCGAGCACCATATGAAATTAAGTCGATTTAATCGACTTTTTTTATTTTTTATTAAAATATTACATAATATATTAAATCGAGAAACTAAAAGATTTATAATTATTCATCTCGATTTAATATAAATGGCTATATATCAAGTAATAAATTAATAAAAAGACTCAAACAATTAAGTTTGAGTCTTTTATAATCTCATTTGATTATCTCTTTCTAAAGGAACAATCGTTTTCGCTATTTCTTTTCTTATTGAATACTTATACATTCTAGCCATCGGCATAGCTTCTTCAATAACAGTATGATTAGCACGTGACCAATCTAAATCAAAGGGTTCGAGACCATGATATTCCGATTTTTTAACGACAAATTCTCTTAAAAATTCTCTTATCGCTCTTCCATTACCTTCTCTAAAAGGATGAATCTTTCCAAAACCTATATAACAGTCCGCAATTGCTTCTGCAAAGGTATCTAAGTTATATACCATTCTCATATTTTGATTCAAGAGCTCGAAATCTTCTTTTAAGCAACGCTCGATGTCAACTACAGCTACTACAGTAGAGAATTCTTCTTTAGTTAGTGATACATCACGATATTTTCCAGCCCAATCATATAAATCATTAAACAAGTATTCATGAATAGCTCTTAAATGTTCACTATCAAAATTACCTTTTATAGGATTCTTTTTTAACTCCTCTACTTTCTCTTCACATATTTCTCTTTCTACTTTATATAACTCGTTATCATCAGTAATACCAAGTTTATTAATAAATGTTGTAGTACCAGGATAGAAATAAGAATTCCATCTTTCATCTTCAGATTCTTTATGATAAATATTTTCCATGGTATTACCTCCTCAATTAAGTTTTATATTTTAAATCATAATTATTATTTTTTCAACAATAAAATAAAAAAAAGACTTATATCTCTATAAGTCGTTTTTTATTAATTGTATCTTTTCTTTAAATAGAAACTATATCCCATTCCAACTAAACTTACGATTAATGTAATTAAATACATCCATACATTATCACCAGTTTGTGGTGGAGGTGGATTGTCTCCTCCTTTTGGACTATAGAAGTTTTCAATCTTGAATCCTTCATCCATATCTCCACTAATAACAGCTTCATATAATTCAATTTCATCTTCTGTTACTGTGTAGATAATCTTCTTACCATTTTCATATACTGGTAATTTAGATACTGTTGCTTTCCATTCTGTGCTTTCATCAAGAATTAATTCTTTAATTTCTTTTCCGTCAGCATATAGACGAACAACAATTTGAATTGGACGAGTTTCATATTTATTATCAAAATCTGTCCAAACTTTTATAATTTCTATTTCTCTTACTTCTGGTGTATGAGTATTTGTAACTACAAATTCAAGATCTTCTCCTACTTCACCAGTTTTAGATATTTCGATTGCATATGTTCCTGCACCATCTTCATTTGTAACTACATCTGTTGTTGTTTCTTCAATATCATAAGTAATTAATTCACCATTACGATATTTATAAAGTTCTAACCATTCATATGCCCATTCATTAGAATCATCTAATTTTTGTACATCTTCAACAGTAGCTTCTTCTTCACTTTCAGTTTTTGAAGTTAATTTAACTTCAACACTGCTTGGTCTAATACCATCTTGGTTATCATTATCTTCCCATACTTTAGAAACTTTAACTTTAATAGTTTCAGGTGTATGTGTATTAGTTATTTCAATTGTTCCACTTACTTCATCAGTAGTTGCTGTAACTTCTACTTCATCACCAGCCTTAGTATAAACACTTCCTTCTGGTAATGTTTCTGTTACTACATAAGTAATCTTTGTTCCAATTGCATCACTATATACATCTAGATTTTCAAATGTATAAGTCCACTTATTATTCGTTCCAACTTGTACTGCTACTGGATTACCTAAAGCTTCTCCATCAGCATATAATTGAATAGTTGCATTTACTGTATTTCTTAAACCTTGTTCATCACTTTCATCATCCCAAAGTTTATTAACTACAACGCTTGTATAAACAGGTTCATAAGTATTAGTAATTGTTACTGTTCCACTTACTTCATCTTCTGTTGCAGTGATATTACTTCCATCACCAGCTTTACTATAAACAGTATTACCTGGTAATGTTTCTGTTACTTTGTAAATAATAGCTGTTCCATTTGCATATACTGGTAAGTCTGCAAATGTATATGTCCATTTATTATTTGTTCCAATTTGTACTGCTACTGGAGCGCCTTTAGCTACACCATTTGCATATAGTTGAATAGTTGCATTTACTGAATTTCTTAGACCTTGTTCATCACTATTATCAGCCCAAAGTTTTTCAACTTCGATACTTGTATAAACAGGTTCATAACTATTTGTAATTGTAACTGTTCCACTTACTGCATCAGTTGTTGCTGTAATATTGCTTCCATCACCAGTTTTAGTATAAACACTTCCTTCTGGTAATGCTTCTGTTACTGAATAAACAATTGGAGTCTTATTTGCATCACTATAAACTGGTAAGTTCTCGAATGTATAAGTCCACTTGTTGTTTGTTCCAATTTCTACTGCTACTGGAGCACCTTTAGCTACTCCATCTGCATATAATTGTAATGTTGCATTTACGTTATCTCTAAATCCTTGAGCATCACTTTCGTCATCCCAAAGTTTTTCTACTTCGATACTTGTATAAACTGGTACATAAGTGTTAGTAATTGTAATTGTTCCTGGAGTTGTATCAGTTACTGTTACTACTCCATCACCAGTCTTAGTATAAACACTATTATCTGGTAATGTTTCTGTTACTTTGTAAATAATAGCTGTTCCATCTTCATATACTGGTAAGTTCTCGAATGTATAAGTCCACTTGTTGTTTGTTCCAATTTCTACTGCTACTGCTGCACCTTGAGCTACACCATTTGCATATAGTTGAATAGTTGCATTAACTGTATCTCTTAAATCTTGTTCATCACTATTATCATCCCAAAGTTTATTAACTGTTATTGTTGTTGTAATTGGTACATGTTTATTAGTTATTGTTGTAGTTAATCCAGTTGCATCTGGTACTGTACTTACTAAAGTATATCCAGTTGGTACTGTTGATTCTTCCACTGTATAACTAATTTCTTTACCATCTGCATATTTAGGTAAACCTTCATATGTAATAGTCCATGTATTATCATTATTTTTAACAACTGATGTTGGTGCAATATTATTATTGTTTTCATCTAATAATACTTCACCATCAGCTTTTACGGCGATATCAATAGAATCAGGTCTCTTGTTATCTTGATTACTATTGTCATCCCATACTTTAATTACTTTTATATCAACTAATTGATAATCATTTTTATATGTTACAGCATATTCTGAATTGAATTCAGCGATAGTTCCAGTAATAAGAGTTCCATTAACTGTTCCAGTTGCTTCACTCTTATTGCTACCATCTTCTTTATAATTTCTAACACCAGTTAAACTTTCAAATGCAAAGTTATCTGGCATAGCAGTTTCATTAACAGAATATGTTGTTCCTTTTCTTAAGTTTAAGAATCTTAAACTCCAACCTTTTTGTAATAATACTGTTATTGCTGTTCCATTAGGTACATGATAGTATCCAGTCTTATTACCTTCTTTAACTTCTTCAACTAATCCTGTTGCAGTGATATATGTTGTATCAGCTGTTGTTCCATTTAGAACATATGAATTAGTTTTAGGATCGAAGATAGAGAACCATATGTCATCTTCTTCTGTTGCTGTTGCACCTTCTGCAATAGGTTGTGTAACTGTAATATTGTAAGTGAACTTAGCATCTTCTGGTGCAAATTCACTTTCTACTTCTTTTACAATTTGTAAATAACTCTTACGATTATTTGTTGCTGTTAAAGAAACTTGTGTTTCATCTACAACATAATAACCATAATCTTTAACTTCATCACCATTTCTATATATTAAATGATAATACTCTGTATCTCCATCTTTGTAATAACCTTTATCCCCCATAGCAGTTGGTACTGTAGAAGAATCTACTTTAACTAACATTGTTGGATTGCCATCATTAACGATCATTGGTCTTACTACTGGAGCTTCTAATTCCCAATAATATTCTAAATCTTCTGGTTCTTTAAATGAATAATCATGGCCAGTAGTACGCATAATTACTGTACCATTTGTTTTATCAACTGAAATAATACCTACTGAAATAAATGTATTATCTTTCCAATTATTATCATTATTTAATACTACTTTATATTTTGATGAACCATCTCTTAATACATATAAAGTAATTTCTGTTGCTGCTTGACTATCTAAATCATTTTCCCATTCTTTTGAAACCGTTAAGAATTCAATTGCATCTGTTGAAACAGGTTTAATTTCATTATAAACATCTTCTCCTATTTCATCTGGATCTGGTCTCGTATCAACATAAGTTATTGATGTTGTTGTATTTGTTAATAATGTATAAGAATAACCACTATTAGCATTTCCAGTTCTCATTAAGTATTGTGTGATACTTTCATCTAAGTCATCATAAAGAGCTGGATTATTTTCTAAGTCAGCAATTAAGTCTAATGTTTCTTGACTTGGCCAACAATCAAATGTAACTGTATATGTTACATCATTAAGTAATGTACCTACACTCTCTAAATTCCATTTTACAGCAGCTCCATCAAATGTTGCAGTTGGTGGATCAAAATCATATAGACCATTTGCTTCTGTCCATTGATATTTTAATTTTCCATTTACTACACTTCCGTTAACTGTAACAGAATTATTTGTTCCCCATCTAATAGTTGTTGTTCCATCTCCGTTATCAGTAACTCGATATGTAATTTCATTTCCTGTAACTTTATCTACTCTAATAAATTCATTGTTTACTACTGGTACTGTTAACCAATATTTAAATGATGAAGAATCTACATCAAGTAAATGTGAAATTTCACCAGTTGATGTTTCAACAGCACTTGTTGTTCCATCAGTAATTTTTACTGATCCAACACCCATCGTATCAACTATCTTACCAAAGATATCAGATATTGCTTGAGTTAATTGTGTTGTGTTACTTGCATTATAGTATCCTGGAGTAGCAACTGTAGAAGATGTTTCCCCACCCTCATTTTGAGGTCTTGCATAACCTTTGTTTGCATAATAGATTACATCATCTAAATAATCAGCTTCATTTCCATAAGCATAAATACCAAATAATGTAGTATTGCTTGTAGAAGCATTTGTTGTATGAATTGATGTATCATATATATTTATATCTCTTGCTTCATTTTGAGATGCTCCATAACAATCTTCAGCATCTAAGAATACTCCGTCTCTTGTTCCAATAACTTGTGATGGAGCACCATCAGTTACGAAGATAACAAATGTTGGAGCGTTAGGTGCAGATGCTAACTGTCCTAAAACAGCAGTAAGTGCAGCCTCATAGTTTGTTCCACTATGATAAGTTAATCTTCTTGAATTGTTGTTTCCTGTTGCTGATAAATGATTTGTTATTGTTCCTGCATTAGTTGTCCAAGTTTCAATCAAGTGAGCTTCATGATTAAATGTCATTAAAGACATATTAATTATCGCTTGTCCATCAGCTTGATAGCTGAATAATGAAGTTGTAAAATCATAAACAACTTTTTCTGCAGCATCAGCTCTTTTTGCACCTGATCCATTATAAACACCATTTGTATTATAATTGATCATACTGTTTGATGTATCAATCATAACTAGTACATTTACAGGTTTTGCTTCAACTTGATCAGTAGCTGAACCTGTAACATCTAATGATAACTGATATGTTCCATCAGAATTTTCAACTAAAGCTTTTGTATGAGCAGGTGGGTCAGTTACATTAATAACTATCTCACCAGAACTTGTTTGTATTGTTAAAGTCTCTTCTGTTTCAAAATATTTTGTACTCTTAATTACATAATCATTTGAGCCAGCGATCTTTATAATACTTAATACTTCACCATTAGAAGTCATAACACTTGTTACGTCATTCAATGAAAGATTAATATTTAATTTGTTTGCTAAAGTAGAAAGATTAATACTTGTTCCACCTAGCATATTTAATTCATAGTTTTCATGAGTGAATGTTACTTGATAAAGATCAATAACATTATCACCACTTATATTCAATTCTGGAGCGTTTTCATTCTCTGGAATTGACTCATTATTTTCTAGTACATTTTCTAATCCATCATTTGTTTCTACTTCATTAACTATTGCATTTTCTTCTGTATTAGAAACTAATGGATCAACTTCATTATTACTTGTTTCATCTACACTAGGTTCAACTACTGGTGTAGGTTCATTTGTTACTGTTCCAGTTTCAACTACTGGATCAGCTTCTACATTAGTTGTGCCGTTAGTTTCATCAACTATTGTAGGTTCATTTGTTACATCAATATCAGTTCCATCATTTGTAGGTGGTACTGTTTCATCCGTCACACTATTTGGTGGTGTAACTTCTTGAGTAGTAGGTTCACTCTTATCTTCTTCATTAGCATCTGTTGGTACATTTGCTTCAGGAAGAACATCAACTGTTTCTCCTACGTTCTCAGCAGTACTCTGATATTGACTATCGTCTACCGAGGATATCTCACCTGTTGATTCAGCAGGTGGTGCTAATTCAACTTCCCTTTCTTTTTCTTCTGTTTCTGTAGCTAAGTTATCAGTTAGCCCAGTTGCGTTTTCTAATTCATCTGCTTTAACATTGAAACTAACGAATAAAGCAAATACGATCAAAACTGCAAAAACTCTTTTGAAAACTTGGTTGAATTTCTTCATAACTTTTCTCCTCTTTTTTCTAATTTGGGCACAATACACCCGTTAACGTCTATACGATAACATTTTAGTGAATTTTATGCAATATTTTTTTGTAAATTTTTAGAATTTTTTTAGCAAAATTTTTGATTGTAAATCTACTTTACAAATAAATTTTATTTTTGAGATAAAAATATTTATAATAAATAATTTTGAGATATAAAATTAGAGAAAATTTAAGACATAAAAAAAGTATCATCACTGATACTATTTTTTATTTAATACAATTTTATCTTGTCCACCCATATATGGTCTTAAGACTTCTGGAATAGTAATTGTTCCATCTTCTTGATAATGATTTTCAATGAAGGCGATTAGTCCACGAGGTGAAGCAACTACAGTGTTATTTAAAGTGTGAACAAAGTATGTTCCATTATCTCCTTTAGTTCTAATTCCAAGACGTCTTGCTTGCGCATCACCTAGTGTTGAACAACTACCAACTTCAAAATATTTTTGTTGACGAGGAGACCAAGCTTCAACATCACAAGACTTAACTTTCAAGTCAGCAAGATCACCTGAACAACACTCAAGTGTTCTAACTGGGATATCTAAACTTCTAAAATAGTTAACTGATAATTCCCACATTTTATTGTACCAAGTCATAGAGTCTTCTGGCTTACATAGAACTACCATTTCTTGTTTTTCAAATTGATGAACACGGTATACTCCACGTTCTTCAATTCCATGAGCTCCAACTTCTTTACGGAAGCATGGAGAGTAACTTGTCATTGTAATTGGTAGGGTATCTTCTTTAACAATTTGATCTTTAAACTTACCAATCATAGAGTGTTCACTTGTACCAATTAAGTATAAATCTTCACCCTCAATTTTATACATCATATTTTCCATTTCAGCGAATGACATAACACCATTAACAACATCACCATGAATCATAAATGGTGGGATGCAATAAGTGAATCCTGCATTAATCATATAGTCTCTTGCATAAGCGATCATTGCTTCATGAAGACGAGCAGCATCTCCTATTAAATAGTAGAACCCATTACCACTAGTTCTACCTGAAGATTCTTTATCAAGACCATTCATCATCTCTAAAATATCTCCATGGAATGGAATCTCATAACTTGGAACAACTGGTTCACCAAACTTTTCAATCTCAACATTTTCACTATCATCTTTTCCAATAGGAACTGATTCATCAATGATATTAGGTATCTTCATCATAATACCTTTTATTTGTTCTTGAAGCTCTCCTTCTCTTGCTTCTTCTTTAGCTATCTCTTCATTAATCTTATTAACTTCTTCTTTCTTAGCAAGACCTTCTTCTTTCTTACCTTCTCTCATTAAGTTTCCAATTTCATTTGAGATACTATTTCTTTTACTTCTTAGTTCATCTTGATTATTTTTTAACTTTCTAAATTCTTCATCAAGAGCTACTACTTCATCTACCAAAGGTAGTTTTTCATCTTGAAATTTTTTCTTAATATTATCTTTTACAATATCTTTATTTTCTCTTACAAATTTAATATCTAACATTTTTATTCTCCTTTAATTCATTTAATCTATTTTGTATTTTTTCATATGCAGGCGCATATCTTTTATTAACTCTTTCATAATCATTAACTGTTGGATTACTAATTCTAGTTATATCCATATTGTGTTTTAGATCAGACATTTTAATATTCATTGCATGAACATTATCACTTGCAATAATATTATCAATATAAGTTTGATAGTCAGCTCCTTTTGGTTTAGTTAATAGTTTTAAGATATCGATTACTTCAGTAGGATATCCAAACTCACTTAACTCTTCAAAAGTAACATCTGTATCTTCTACCACATCATGTAATAGTGCACAAACTTTTTCTAATTCATCCGACACTCCACCATATACTTTTAATAAGTGTATCGAGTAAGGAAGTCCTCCCTTATCAACCTTATCATTGAATAATCTATTTACTATTTCTAAACTCTTTAAAATTAGATTATCATGATTCTTATAATACTCATATTCTTCTTCTGTAAAATAATTCTTTAACATACATTTTCCTTTCCTATATTAATATATATAATATAAATAAAAAAAGAATGGTACATGAAGGAGTCTATATAGACGGTACCATCCTTTTATTAACTTTCTTAGATAACGGTCATCCCGGAATTTATTAAATTCTCTAGAAAGGAGATAAATAGGATTTATTATAACTTTCCACCTAACAGTTACTCTCTCTAAATAAATTTACTATTATTATCTTTCTTACGATTTATTTCTTTTTCTTACTTACAGTTTGCATTTGTTTCATCATTTGATTAACTTGCTTTTGGTTTGGTGTTCTACCCATACCACTCATTAATGCTTTAATCATTTCTTCATTAATAGGTGGATTCTTTGTTAAGTATTTTTCCATAAACATTCTTGATAAAAAGAAACCAAGGACACCACCAGCAATAAAACCAATTACAATCATTAGTATATCATGCCACATAAACTTCACTCCCTAACGTTTATTGTACTACAATTAATTTATTTTTCAAACTATTTCTTTTTCATTATAGCTTTATAATATTGAAAACCTGATACCACAGACATAACAGTTGCAAAATAAATTAGGAATTCATCAATATGAATATTAATTAATTCAAATGGTAGATTATAAAAGAACATTAATGATAAACCAGTCATCATAGCAAATGTTTTAATCTTACCAGTAATACTTGCAGGAACTACTACTCCACCTTTAGCAGCGTGCATTCTCATCGCATTAACTACTTCATCACGGAAGATATAGATAACAGCAATTATTGGATGAATAAAACCATTAGCAGCAAAAATTATTAATACTGAGTTAACTAATACTTTATCAGCAATAGCATCAAGCATCTTACCAGTATCTGTTACTAAGTTTCTTCCTCTTGCTAACTTTCCATCAATAAAATCAGTTACTGCAGCAATAATAAATAATACACCTGCAATTATGTATCTTAAATCAACTACAATACCTGATACTTCATATTTAGGTATTTCAATACCTACACTATAAAAGGGAAATAAGCATACTCCAATTATTAATATTGTCATAAAGATACGTGACATTGTAATTCTATTTGGTAAGTTCATAAATATCCTCCATTACCATTAATTCACGACTATCATCTGAATTATTCTTAACAACTTTTAATACGATATATAAAACTAAAGCGATTAAAAGTAATGCTATTACTCCGAATACAACAGGAGCAACTTCATACTTATTAACTTTAATCTTTGTATATGGTGATGATACACGATCATCATCTTCTTCTTTTGTTTTCTTCTTCTCTTCTTTAATCTTCTTAACGTCATTTAAAGAAATCTTTGAAGTCTTTTCAAATAAAAAGTCATTAAATTCATCAGCTATCTTATCTTCATCAACACCTAAGTATTTAGCATATAATCGAACTTTATCTTTTAATTCATAAATATCTTTAAAAGCTTTAGCATTTCCTGCTTCAATACATTCAAGTTCAATCTCACTAATATTTAAGTCATGACTAGCTTCTTCTAAATCAACACCGGATTTTTTCCTTAGTTGTTTTAACTCTTCACCAATCTCCTTCATATTCTCTCAATATAAAAAAAATACTTTATAAGCCATGTTCTGTACCACAAAGGTGACAAACATTTATCTATCTTACGATCCAAGGATTGATTCGTTTCTCTTTCCTTAGCTCCCCTACCAAAATTTGGGTTTCTCACTTGTGGGGTTTACTATGTTCCACTTCCTCCGTTTCCAGATTCTTCATCACTATAGCACTTTATAATTACTCTAACCATAGCAAGCCTTAGGTTATTTCATCGCCGTTAGTATTACTACTACCTAGGGTTATTTTTTCCCCTAGCACAAACACTAAAAGCATCACAGCTTTTGTGAGCATGGACTTTCCTCTATAATACTAGATTATAGCGTTTGTCAAAGTATTTATTCTTCCTTTCCGTAAACTATTTTTTCAAGTTGTGATAATCTTCTTAATATATCCACATTATTAACTGTTTCTTGTGGTCTACCTTCAAGAGCTCCGCGTAAGTCACGAATTTCTTGTTTAAGATTAAGAATTTCATCTCTCATTTGTTCATTTTCATCTTCAAGTTCACTAACAATTTTGTCATAAGCTTGATAGTCTCTAATAATATCATCTAGATAAGCATCAACTTCTTTTAAGCAGAAGCCACGTGTATCTATTTTAAATTCTTTTTGTAAGATATCTTTTGGTGTTAATTTTATTAAATTCTTATTCATAACAATCACCGCTCTTTCATTTATTATTGTAATTAAAATATGCCTTTTTGTCAATATGAAGAGACCCTTTAAAACTATTAAATTAATAAAAAAATCAAGTTCAAAACTTGATTTTATATATGACTCTCTTTTGGCTTAAATTCATATGTTTCAGCCCCTTCTGGAAGATGAGCTAATCTATGATAATAACTTCTAAGTGCATTAGCTTTTTCCTTTAACATTGCAGGGGCATTAGGATCTCTAGATAAATTATAAGGTTCTCGAGAATAAATCTCTTTTATATCATAATTCTCTTGAGTATGAATTTGAATTTCAAACTTATATCCAGATGGATCAATAGCAATTACTTGAACTCCTTTACAGAAATCATCAGTCCATCTATTCTTAACACGATATATTTTATAATCCATATCAAGTAAATCATTTAAAAACATATCAACGTAATCAAAATGATTTTCAAATGGCATAATGATTGTATATCTTAGTGAATCATATAAATGATAAGTTGCTACAACAAAATCATTATTATATTTCTTAACAGCATCTTCCATTAACTTTTCTCGAATACGTTCACTTGTTTTAAGTCTATTATCAAATCCTTCAAAATGACATCCTTCAGGTAATAAATCTTTTAAGTCACTTGTTACCGTTCTTTCATGTCTTTTAGCATCATTAGTTAAAAGAGTTATACAATCCATCATAATATAGTTATCTTCATTAAAAGGTACATTACCTTTGGCTTCGCTATCAAAACGATGTGCTCTATTGTATGCCACTATTTGATTATTATATTCTTTTATTTCTTCAGGCGTTAAATCAATTTTCATTTTTTCACTCCACAATCACTATATCATAAATCTTTAAAACTTTAAACTAGTTATTAGATATTTTAAATGTTGCTAATGAACCAAGTACTAATAAAATAATACCAACAATTAGTTCAACAACATTAAAACTAACTTTAAATAGTGGAACAATAATTGCAATGATACTTGCAAGAACAAAACCTATTACACCAAAATATGTTTTAACTTCATACTTCTTAAGTAGATATTCAATTAGTTTAGCAACTAAAACAATTCCAAAGACAAGACCAAATCCAAATGGAATTAGAATCTTTAAATTATCCCATAAGTTATTAAACTTCGTAAGATTACTTACTGTATCGATAATCGGTTTATAGTAACCAAGAAGCATTAACATAAAACTACCACTTATACCAGGTATGATCATACTAGATGCAGATACCATACCAACTAAGAATAATAGAACTATTCCCTTTATATCAGTTGTTATCGTTACAACACTATTACCACTATTTAAGAAAGTAAATAGTAAAACAATACCAAAGGTAATTAAGAATATTATTACATTACTAACTTTAATATTATCTTTTACTTTTCCTTTTCTAAATAATAGAGGTAATCCACCTATTATTAAACCAATAAAGAATAATGGCGTTGCAAGTGGAAACTTATCTAGACAGTAACTAATTAATTTACTAAAGCCTAGGATACCAGCTACTGCACCTATTCCTATAAATAATATAAACTTCCAATTATTTTTTAAGTTCTTAAAAGGATGACTAATAATATCTATTATTTGTTCATAAACTCCTAAAGTAATCATAAGTGTTCCACCAGATACTCCAGGGATTATATTAGCAAGTGCTATTACTATACCTTTTATTATTAATATTAAATTCTTCATGTTCACCTCTATATCATTATACAAAAAATAAAAGACTATTTCTAGTCTTTTACTTAATAACAATATTTACTAATTTTTGAGGAACAACAATTTCTTTAACTACTTCGTGTCCATCTAAATAGTTTTTAACATTATCTATTTCTTTAGCAAGTTCAAGCATCTCTTCTTTAGTAGCACTTGTAGATACTTCCATCTTACCACGTACTTTACCATTAACTTGAACAACCATTTCATAAGTGTCATCTTTAGTTAATGATTCATCATATGTTGGCCAAGTACTATTAGCAATAGATTCAGTATGACCAAGTTTTTCCCATAACTCTTCTGTTACATGTGGACAAACTGGATTAAATAATTGTAAGAATCCTTCCATATATTTCTTTGTTAATACTTTTTCTTTATAACATGCATTAATGAAAATCATTAATTGACTAATAGCAGTATTAATAGAAATATTTTCATAATCATTAGTTACTTTCTTAACTGTTTGGTGATATACCTTTTCAAGATTTTTATTCTCTTCGTCAGTTATTTCATTTTCAGTAAACAAACGATAAACTCTTTCAATGAATCGACGACTTCCACGAACACCTTCACTATTCCATGGTTTATCAGCTTCCAAAGGTCCCATAAACATTTCATACATTCTTAGTGTATCAGCACCAAACTCATTAACAATATCACTAGGGTTAACAACATACTCTGGGAAACGTTTACCCATCTTAATACCATTAGAACCTAGAATCATTCCTTGATGAACTAATTTCTTAAATGGTTCAGCTACAGGTACTAATCCTTTATCATATAGATAATTATTCCACATACGTGAATAAAGTAAGTGACCTACAGCGTGTTCTGGTCCACCAATATATAAATCTACTGGTAACCAATGTTTCATAAGTTCATAGTCACAGAACTCTTTATCATTATCAGGGTCAATATATCTTAAGAAATACCAACTAGATCCAGCAGATCCTGGCATTGTATTTGTTTCACGAACACCATGTTCACCATTTATTTCTACATTCTTCCAATCATCTGCATTCTCAAGAGGTGCTAATCCATTATGACCACGATAGTCATCCATAACTGGTAAGATTAATGGTAATTCTGAATCAGATAAAGCAATGCAATCACCATTATCCATATGAACTACTGGTACTGGTTCACCCCAATATCTTTGACGAGCAAAGATCCATTCACGTAATCTATAATTTATTTTCTTAGATCCAATTCCTCTTTCTTCTAAGAATTCTATCATCTTATTAATAGCATCTTCTTTATTCATGCCATCTAAGAAACCTGAATTAATATGTGTACCATCTTGGGTCCAAGCCTCTTTACTTATATCTCCACCTTCAAGAACTTGAATAATAGGAATATCAAATTTCTTAGCAAATTCATAATCACGATCATCATGAGCAGGTACTGCCATAATAGCTCCTGTACCATAAGTCATAAGAACATAATCACTTATCCAAATAGGAATCTTTGTATCATTAACTGGATTAATAGCATAAGCTCCAGTAAATACACCAGTCTTATCTTTATTAAGTTCAGTTCTTTCTAAGTCACTCTTACTCTTACATTCTTCTTGGTATCTAGTTACTTCATCTTTCTTATCTTCAGTAACAATTTTATTTACTAAAGGATGTTCTGGAGAAAGTACACAATATGTTGCTCCAAATAAAGTATCACAACGTGTAGTAAAGACAGTGAAATCATAATCAGTATCAGCAATTTTAAATGTTACTTCAGCACCAATACTTTTACCTATCCAGTTTCTTTGCATTTCTTTAGTCGATTCTGGCCAATCAAGAGTTTCTAATCCTTCTAGTAATCTTTCTGCATACTTAGGGATATCAATAACCCATTGTCTCATATTACGACGAATAACAGGATATCCTCCTCTTTCACTCTTACCATCGATTACTTCATCATTAGATAAAACTGTTCCTAATTCTTCACACCAGTTAACAGGCATTTCAACAAGTTTAGCATAACCATCTAAAAATAATTGTTTAAAGATCCATTGAGTCCATTTGTAATACTTAGGGTCACTTGTTGCAATCTCACGATCCCAATCATATGAAAAACCTAAAGACTTTAATTGTGTTCTAAATGTCTTAATATTTTCTTCTGTAAACACTGCTGGGTTATTACCTGTTTTAATAGCATATTGTTCTGCAGGTAAACCAAAAGAATCATATCCCATTGGATGAAGAACATTATATCCTTGCATCTTTTTCATACGAGATACAACATCAGTAGCTGTATAACCTTCAGGATGACCAGCATGTAATCCTACTCCACTTGGATAAGGGAACATATCAAGAGCATAAAACTTAGGTTTACTAAAATCTCTAATATCAGTTTTAAAAGTTTTATTCTTATCCCAATATTCTTGCCATTTCTTTTCAATTTCTAAATGATCGTACATAATAATACCTCCTATAAATAAAAAAGAATTCTAAATATAGGAGCGATATACGCGGTACCATCCTACTTAATAGAATTCTATTATCTCTTTCACTATAACGGGTTATCCGATTCAATCAAGAAACAAGTTCAATTACTTTATTTATCTATTTCCATCAACCATAGACTTTCTATAAAACTACATAATCTACTACTTCTCCATCAACTTGAATAAAATAATATTAACACCAATACTAATTATTGTCAATTATTTTAATTACTACAAGCAAAAGCAAAGACATTACCATTAATAAAATTAGCATATCCATGACCTGATCCTTGAGCACTACCTGGATTAACTATTGTAAAATAATCACTAAAGGTTTTAATCATAGAACTACTATTAGTAACTAAGATTACATTCTTTCTTGCTCCATCATTCTTTAGTGCTGTTAACGTTGTTCTTGTAGAATCAGCTAACTTATCACCATTAGGTGAATAAACATAAATCTTTTTATCTTTTAATTTACTTGTATGTGTTAGCTCTACTTTAGAATGTAAGATGAACAAGCGATCATAATTACCATATACCATAGCTCCACCTGCTGCAGGTCCTCCTAAAGAGTAACCACCAACAGAATTTTTCTTACCACTTTTTTGTTTAGTAATGGCTTTTACAAAATTAGTTGCATTAATAGCATCTTGATAATGATAACTTCCACTAGTAGATACTAATATTATTATTCCACTTGATTTTATCTTACTAGTATCTTTATCAACAGTAGAAAACATTCCACCCATATTACGTTCACTAGTACCACCTAATAGAGTAAAAGTATTAACATTACTTAAATCCAATCCCTTTGGATAATATATTCTTATTAATGATTGCCTTCCATTATAACTTAAAATGCTTTTAGAGAAGTCATACGTATAACCAGAATAAGAATAACTATTACCTGATATTTTACCTATACCTTTATTAACAAGGCCTTTAAAGAAACTTTCTCCTGCTCTTAAAGGATTAACCATTTTATTATCAGTGTATCCCCATATCTTACCATTACTAACTAAGGCTGGTTCACTAGGCGCAACATTTTCTTTCTTTACAGTTACACTAATATTTCCTTTTAAATTATTATTTATATTTAGTGTTATAGTAGCAGTACCTTCCTTAATTCCTTTAACCGTTCCATCATTAGTAACAGTTGCTATACTATTATTACTACTAGTCCATTTAATACTTCTTATCTCGCCATTAGTTGGTTCTATACGATAACTAATCTTTAATGTCTTACCAACATAAACACTTATTTTACTGTTTGATATTATTAGTTTTTCAATTTGTGGTTTAGAAGGTGTTGGTGTTGGCGTCGGAGTTGGCGTCGGAGTTGGCGTTGGTGTTGGCGTTGGAACAGGTGTTGGAGGAACTGGTGTTGGTACTGGTATACTACCATTATTGTTCATGGTATATACTTCAATAATACATTCAGCATATACTTTATCATTATTTGTTAAATATGCTGTTATTGTAGCAGTACCATTATTAATACCTGTTACATAGCCCGTTAATTCATTAACTGTTGCTATATTATTATCACTACTTTTATATCGAACATTATTATTCTTACTTATTAGAGATAATTGAACTGATTTATTTTTTTCTAATCTTATATTATTTTCAGAAAATGTTATTTCTTTATCATTGTTACTAAAGGGACTATCAATAACATTAAAAGCCATTAAACCTACTATAGCTATAATAACAATTATAATAATAGTTATTAATATTGATTTGTTATTAGAATTATTAACATTATAATTAATATTATTACTATCCATATATAACCTCTCTACTATAATTATACCTTTTATTCTATTTATCTTTTATATTATTTGTTATAAAAATTAACACTTTACACTATAAATATGTTATAATACTTTTGGTTGAAAGGGGTAATTATGAAAAAGTATTTTAATCTACTCAAAAGAGACATTAAAAGATTTTTTAAGTTTATATCTACCTATATATATAATAATAAGATATATTGTATTTACGCTTTAATATCTAGTGTATTATTCTTTACTATTAGATTATTAACAACGAATGTTTATTTAACAATATATCCTATTCTTGTCGATTTAGCTTTGATATTTATTTTAGGATCATTTAGTTTCTTTTTTAAAACCCATTTAAAAAGATTTATTTATTTAGAATGCTTATTAACTCTTCATAGTGTTGTTTGTGTAATAAATGCTATCTATTATACTTATTATGCTTCATTTGCATCTATTACTGAACTAGGTTCACTAGGACAAGTTAAAACAGTTAAAGAAGCTTTTTATGAACATTTAAATCCATTACAATTTATTTACTTAATAGCTCCTATAGTATTCTATTTTATATATAAGAAGTTAAAGAAAAAATTACCTGATATTAAACGCGGTAAAAAATATATAAGACAAAAGTTCTGGAAAACATTCTTAGTTAGTATACTAATTGCATCACTATCTTTTGTTACTGCATCAAGAAGTGATTATAGTAGATTATATAAACAATGGAATAGACCTTATGTTGTAAATCGTTTTGGTTTAATTCTATATCATACAATGGATATTGTTAATTACTTATCTAGTCATGTAACAACAATCTTTGGTATGGATAACGCTTTATATGAAACCCAAGAGTTTTTAAATAATAATACTAATTATAAAGAATCTAATAAATATACAGGTATGTTTGAAGGTCATAATATTATCTTTGTACATATGGAAAGTATTCAATCATTCTTATTTGATTTAAGCTTTAATGGTGAATATGTTCTTCCAACAACAAGAAAATTAGCAAGTGAGGGAATGTACTTTAGTAATTTCTATCCACAAATATCTCTTGGTACAAGTAGTGATACAGAGTTCTCTTTATTAACATCACTTATGCCTTCAAATACAGGTACTGTCTTTACAAACTTTTATAATCGTAAATATGTAACATTAACTAAATTATTAAATAATAAAGACTATTATACATTTAGTATGCATGGTAATGATTTCACAATGTGGAATCGTATTAATGCTCATCCTAACCTAGGTTATAAAGGTTACTACTTTAAAGATAAATACGATGTAACCGAAGAAGAATCTATGAACTTAGGTATAACTGATTCAGCCTTCTTTAAACAAAGTATGAAATACTTAGAAGATATTGAAAAGAATAATACAAACTATATGGGAACCGTAATAACGCTATCTAATCACTCACCATATATCTTCTTAGACAAGTATAAAGAATATGATTTATCAAAAGAATATCAAGTTGTTGATCCTGAAACAGATAATGTATCAAAACAAAAAATAGATTACTTAACAGGTACATCTATTGGGAACTATATAATTAGTTCTCATAGTGCTGATTTAGCTCTTGGTGAATTTATTAAATATATCGAAGAATCTGAATACTTTAATAATACAATCTTTGTTTTCTATGGTGATCATGATCCAAGATTATCTAGTGATCAATATAATTACTTCTATAATTATGATCCTGTTTCTGAAGACTTATTAAGTAGTGATGATCCTGATTACTATGATTATAATGAAGGAAGACATATTGAAAATAGAAAGACCCCATTAATTATTTGGAGTAAGAACGAAAATATTAGAAATCTAATTCAAGGTGAAATCGATTATCCAATGGGTATGATTGATATTATGCCAACGATTGGTAATATGTTAAATATTAATAATCCATACGCTATTGGTTATGATATCTTTAATATCAAAGAAAATAATATTGTATCTTTCCCTAATGGAGACTTTATTACTAAAGATTATATCTATGATTGTTCTAAAGATACAATCTATGATATTAAAACAAAAAAGATAATTGAAAAAGAAGATTTAAATACTGATAAGATTGAAGAGTTAAAAGATTATGTTAATGATCGTATAAGTATTAGTAATAACATAATACATTATGATTTAATAAATATTATTGAAAAGAATAATTTAATTGAAACATCATTACCAGATGGTTTAAGTACAATAGTAAAAAAAGAACAAGGTTAATTACCTTGTTCTATTTTTTTAGTTCATCAATTATTTTAGTAACTTCTTCTCGATTATATCCTATACTATTTAATTCATATTGATAATCATTTGTAACTATTAATACAATATCTTTTAATTGTTCATTAGAATAACGATCCTTATTGTTTCTTATAACAAGAAGATAGGTTATTAATTCATCTTCTGTATTAGTATCAGGAAACATCATCAAGCGATCATTAATCTTTTTAATAGTTTCTTCAACTGTTTGAAAGTTATTATTTAATACTTCTTTTTCTTTTTCCTTATAATACTTATTACCACAAGCAGTTAAAGAAAAAAGACATATTATGATAAATATAATCTTTTTCATTAAAATTCTCCTTCTACATCTAAATAGTCACTATTCTTTTTAATATCTATTTTAAGAATATCTGGATTATCATGTAATCTATCTAATAACTCATCAACAAAAACACTATGAACTACTTTTACTGAAAAGTTAATTTCCATATCTGTTTTTGATCTATTCTTACTTATTCTAATGTTATCTATTTGAACATCATAATGTTTATCAGTTAATTCTTTCTTAATCGTTTTTCTCATTTCATTTACTTTAACAGTATCAATATTAATTATTAATGTATAATTCTCTCTTGCTGTTTTACGATAAACACTTTCATTAACACTATAAGTTATCTTTCTTAATAATAAATTTACTAATATGACTACAGAAGCTCCTATAATAGCTTCATAATATGCGCCAGTTGCACATAATACACCTAATGCTGCATCACACCATAGTGTAGCTGCTGTTGTTAATCCTTGAACTTTATTACCTTGTTTAATAATAACACCAGCACCAATAAAGCTGACACCTGAAACAATACCAGCAGCAATACGAGTTAAATCTGTTTTATCAGCTCCAATTATAAATGACATCGAAACAAACATATATGTTCCAACAGCTAATAAAATAGTTGTTCTTAACCCAATAAATCTTCTTCGATATTGTCTTTCAAGGCCTACACAAAATGATAGTACGAAGCAAATTAGTAGTCCAATTACGAATGATCCTAGTTCCATACAACACCCTATCTAACCTATCTTATTATTCTTATTTCTCTATTACCCTCTAATTCATTTAATACTTCATTCCATGGTCTTTCTTTAATATCAGACATTGTTCTAACCATTAAAGTTTCTGAATTGTAATCAATACGAATATTAGCCAAATTTCTAAAATTCTCTTGATACTCTTCTTCACTATTAAACCAATAATAAGTATCTTCAACATAATAATTTGTATTAACAACATAATCTAAAATAACATACTTATTGTATCTTACTGAATTATCTTTATATACTAGTTTATCACCATCAATAGTAACATCATCAATACGATGTTCATTATCAATCATATCACCAGTATTAACCTCTTCATTTCCTCTTTGCATCTTTCTTGCTACAACAGCACTACCTAGAGTAATTACCATTGCCATTAAAAGAATAACTGTTGTTATCTTCTTTTTATTATTCATTTTGCACCTCTATTTTTACAAAGTAATTATAACATAGTTTAAAACTCAAAAACAATATATAATAAAAAAATTGATAACGAATTATCAATATTTTCTTTTATTCAAATCTAAGCCATTTAATTGTAATTTAACAATAATATTATGTATATCTTTATCACTTATTTTTAGTGCTTTTAGATCTTTTCTATTAAGACACCACAAATCATTAATAACATTAATGTTATTATTATTTAATATCTCTATAACACTAGAATCTAATTTTAAAAACGATAAATCTTTTTCTAATATTTTGCTTTTCATCTAAACACCCTTAACTACTTATATTATATCAAATTTATTGATTTCATGTAAGTATATTTACTATTTTTTTATTTTAGCGAATCTTTCTTCTCTTTGAACATCTTCAGGCCTTGTATGACTTCTCAGAATAACTCGATCAACATTCATATTAATTAATTTATTATCAATTATCCCATAGTGATTTACTATACATTTATTAATATATCCATTGAAGAATGAAAACTCAACAACCAAGAAACCAGGTATAGTATCTTCAACAAATTGTAAATCACTAAGTGATGGTGCATATATTAAACAATTATTTAAATCATTAACACATTTCATTCGATGAGAATGACCTCTAAGGATTATTTTATTGTTATAGTTAGTTATAGTTTTATCAATTAATAAAGTATGTTTAAGAATAATACTATCATTCTTTAAAAATAATTCATTAGTACCATAACCAAGACATACCATATCTTTACGATTTTTGATAATAGCATCATGAACATTCTCACTATACCCAATTAAATCCATATCATGATTTCCAAGAAGAATAAAGTTAAGAATACCTTTATCAAAAGGATAATCATTAATAACATGTTCTATTTGTTCTAATGGTTTTAACTTTTTATTATCTTGATAACCAGAGGTACCATCTACAACATCACCTAGATGATATATATTATGAATATTATTTTGAATACAATAGTTATATACTATATCTAAATATCTAGGATTCTCATCAGTAGAACCAAAATGAGTATCTGATATAACTACCGTTTTATAATAATCAGCATTTAATTCTGTAATAACACTACTTTCATTTAATTCTTTAAAAGAATATCTTCTCTTACCATTTTCATAATGTTTAATGTGATTATAATTTTGGTGTATTTTATTATTAATACTTTTTAGAAAAAAGGCCATATCTTCTCTTGTTAAAGATAGTTTACTTTGAATACTATCAAAAGTATAACCTTGGGTTAATAAATCAAATATTGCCTTTTCCATCTAATCACATCATTTCTTTTTAAGTTCGTATATTTTACTTCTTAGATAAGTATCAAGTTCCCTTTCATTCATTCCAATTGGAATAAAAGGTTCGCCAACATTAATCCTTAATGGTTCCTTTTTAAATATATTATAACTTCCTGTAATAGCAAATGGCATTATCTTAGCCCCACTTCTTTTAGCAAGAACCAAAGCTCCAGGAAGAAACTCTTTTAATTCTTCTTCATTATTTATCTCCCCTTCTGGGAATAAACACATAACATTTTGTTCCAGTAATGAAATAAAAGCATTAGCCATATGAGCAAGTTGTGTTGATGTTAAATTACAATCAACAGTCTTTACAAACCTATAAGCATTATCTTTTCCCTGGGTTGCAAATCTTATATCTGGAGAAAGGCACGACAATAAAAGAGGATCTAATTTATTAGGATGATTCCCCATTAATATCAAGTTATCTTTTGATGGAATTTTACTTGCCAATTTAATAATTGGACGATGAATTTTAATAAATAATTCTCTTCTTCCCATACTCTTCTCTCGAATCAGTATTATTATATAAATATTAAAAAAAAAATTCAAGTTTTTACCTTGAATTTTACTTATATCCAAACACCAAAGATTATTCCTGCCATTGCAAAGATAAAACCAAAGACCCAAAATAATCTTACAATCTCTATTTCATTCCAACCTAATTTTTCAAAATGATGATGAATTGGTGTCATTAAGAAGATTCTTTTCTTAAATGTTTTATACCAGAACACTTGTAAGATAACACTAAGTGTTTCAAGTACGAAAACAAAAGCAACAATGAATAATGTTAATTCACGATGAGTAATAATGGCAATTGCACCCATTACAGCACCGAGAGCTAAACTACCCGTATCACCCATAAAGATCTTCGCCGGGTGACCATTATATATTAAGAACCCAATAATTGATCCTGTTAAAATAAGTGTAAATACACCCATATCAGTATAACCAACAGTTAAACTTATTAAACTGAAGGCAATCATCGCAATTGCCGTAAGTCCACCAGCAAGTCCATCTAAACCATCTGTTAAATTAACAGCATTACTACTACCTACTAAGATTAAAAGAATAAATAGTCCATATAACCATTTCATTTCAATCTTAATACCTAAGGTTGCAATCTCTAATGATGTTTGTCCATTATTATTCATATATAAATAGAAGAATATAATGGCAATAACAAGTTGTAATAATAGTTTCTGAATGACGGTTAAACCTTCATTCGTTTTTCTTTTTATACTTAAATAATCATCTAAGAAACCTATAAAGGCATAACTAACAAAGACAAACATAACCATTTTTAATTCATTAGAAAATTCTATACGATGGGTTAATAACAAGAATATTGTTACTAACAATGTTGATACTATAAAGATTAGTCCTCCCATTGTAGGAGTACCCTCTTTAGTACGATGACTTACATATGTATTTATTCTTTGACCAATGTGGAAATGTTTAAAAACAGGTATTATAATAAGGCCAAATAATGCTGATGATACAAAACCTAACATTACTGCTAACACAACTTTTGTTAACAAATACATATAGTCCTCCTCTACTAAAAGTATACTATATATAGATATGTTTATTACCATAAAAAAAACTTGCTTGACATCTTTTTACAAGTCAAACAAGTCTCTTATTATTTAGTAAATACCTTACCTCTATTGCGAATATATTTATCTTTAATACGATAAACAACATTCATTATTTCTTCGTGTGTAAAGCTATGAATAACATAGTATCTTTCATTTTCATGATAACGATGTTTTGGATCATATAGAATACCAATACCACCCGCATTTACCCAAGCAGTAATATTTTCCATACTATCATCAATTAAGATTGATCTATGAATATCATATCCCTCACTAATTGCATATTTAGCTTTAGAAAATCTTGGTCTTCTAAACTTTGGATTATATTTATTAACTTCATGGAAGAATAAAGGCATGAATTCAGCTTTTGGATAACAATCTTTACATAACTTCTTTTTTGGATTTCCTTCATTAGGTCCATTATAATGAGTAAGAATTTTTGGCTTACCATCAAACTCTGGTTCATCAGCTAATTTATCCATTACAGCTGGTTTATTAGCATCCATAGGATTACTCATTAATCTTTCTTTTGTATAATAATTTTCATAAAGAACGGCATGTTCTTCTAATGGTTTATGATTATCAATGAATAACATTGTATCTCTTGCATCTAAGATTTGTTCTTTTCTAATAAAATATTCTTCAATCTTATTCAAATGTTCGTGAAAATCTTCATTTTCATCATCATAATAATTTCCATCAAAAGCATAAGTATTTATTTCTCTAAACATCGCACGCATAGTTTCATAATACATACCTTCTCTTTGAAGAATATCACGTATTTGTTTAATACCATTGCTTGCTGCTTTTCCTCTTGCTCCATGATTATCAATTAATGCCTTTAAATGTTCATCAACTTTCTTTTGAGCATCTACGGTAAGAGCCCAATCATATTTGGGACCATAAGCATTAACTAAATCTTTATTCATATCATTATGTGAATCTACTAAAACATCATCTAAATCAACGAATAAATAAAACTTAATTTCATCACCCATAAAAAAAATCCTCCAAAACTACCTAATTGTATTTTATCACAGTAATTTTAAAAAAAAAGTAATAATTGACACTTTTTTGATATAATAATTTTAGGTGACATGATGAAATTATTTGTAACAGACTATGATAACACTTTATATGTTAATGATGATGAGATAAAAGTAGCAATTAAAGAGTTAGAAAGAATAAGAAAAAAAGAATATAAAGTAGTAATATCTACAGGAAGATCTATTCCTTCAATAAAAAAAGAAGTAATAAAGCACAATATTCCCTTTGATTATTTATCTTGTGCTGATGGTTCTTTAATATATGATAATAATTTTAATTTAATAAAAGAACATCATATGGATAAAGAAATAATAAAGGAAATACCTGATTTAATAAGTAATATTACATATGAAGAAATACAGTATTCATATGATACAGGTTATGAAAACTATTTAGATTTATCTAAAAATATCTCAAGTGTTAATATTGTTATTTTTGAAAATTGTTATAACAAAGAAATGAAAAAAAGATGGAAAGATTTACAAGAAAAATTTCCTGCTTATAATTATTTAACTTATAAACACTTCTATTCCGTAACTAAATCTTATATATATTATTTATGTATAAAACATAAAGATGTTAGTAAATCAAAAGGAATTGAGTTTCTTGCTAATTATTTAAATATTGATAAAAAAGATATCTTTGTTATTGGAGACTCTGATAATGACTACGAAATGATTAGAGACTTTAATGGTGTTTGTGTAGAAGGTTCAACTGATAATATTAAATCAGTAAGTAAAAAAGTATATGAAAAGATAAGTGATTATTTAAACGAATTATAATCACTTATCTTTTTCTATTCTTGTTTCAATATTAATTCTTTGTACAATTGATAAAGCCATAATTGTACATATCATAAAGCTACCACCATACGATAAGAATGGTAACGGTACACCAGTAAGTGGGATAAGTCCAAAGACACCACCTAAGTTAATAATAACATGTAATAATAAGTACCAGAATACTCCATAGCATACAAGTCTTCCATATGGATCAGGAGCATTTCTTCCTATTAAATATATTCGCCATAAGCATATAAACATTACAATTAAAGTTATTGTACCACCGATAAAGCCTAATTCTTCAACGATAATAGCAAAAATAAAGTCCGTATAAGCTTCTGGTAAATATAAGTATTTTTGGGTACTATCTCCTAGCCCTAACCCTTTCCAATTTCCATTATTAATAGCAATATAACCATTACATAATTGATTACCTGACGTATAGAATTTCTCTTCACTACAAGGATTACCAAAATCAACAAAACGATTATATTGTCTTGCAAATTTTTCTTGCATTGACTTATTAGTGAATAGTAACACTATACCACAACAACCAACGATAATACTAACAACAATCCATAGTTTAACTTTCTTATTAAATGATAAGGCAAGTATCATCATAAAGACAATAAATAAGTAAATGATTGCCGTACCAAAATCTGGTTCCATCATTATTAGAATAGCATTAATACCAACTAATAAACCTATTAAGGTATATCTAACCCATTTCTTTAAATTCTTAATGCCACAGCATAAATAACTTACCCAAACAATAGTTGTTACTTTAGCAAATTCACTAGGTTGAAACTTAATACCAGCAAATAAAGGTAACCAGCTCTTAGCATCATTTGTAACTTTACCATATATCAAAACACCAATTAAGGTTGCCATAAAGACAAGCATTAATCCCCAACTTATTTTTCCATATGATTTGGTACTAAAGAAACTAATAGATATAAAACCTAGTATTAATCCAACTACTAAGAATAATAATTGGAAATAGAAATAATGGTATGGATTATTAAGTTTAGCTGCACTAGTAACATTACTTGCAGAAAATACCATCAATAATCCAAATACGAAAAGAATAAGGGAACATATTAATAATATCTTATCAACTTTTTTTAAACAGTTAATAACATTTTTCATAATTCCTCCTTATATAATTTCTATATCATCATCAATTATTTCTTCTTTTTCTTCTTTTATTTTTTCTTCTTTTTTATTTTCTTTTATATCAACTTTTTTATTATGTTCTTCAATATTTTTCTTAACAATATTTGTTCTTTTATCAATTCTTTTTTTCTTCTTTTTCTTTTTTATTAATAAGATAATTGTTGTTATTAAAGCAACAAAAAGAATAGCTCCAACAATTATAAAAATAATACTTTTACTTAAAGAATTAATTTTATTTTTATGAATATTTAAAGTATATTCTTTAGATAAACCTAGTTCATCATTAATTACTTTTATAGATACCACACTATCAACTGTTAAATTATAATTACCTGTTATTTTAACTTCATTATTTTCATTAACAGGAGTTGCTGTTATACGAAGGGATGTTGGAATATCATCAAAATATAAATCATAATTTGTGTTTGATACAACAAATTCAAAATTCTTATAATTATCTATTTTTAATTCTTTAAGATTTACAGTTGCATCTTCACTATTATCTAGTCGATTAATAACAATATTATATTTTTGTTCAATATCTTTATTTTTAATTGTTATAGTAACAGTATTCTCACCTACTACTAAACTATCTTCTTTTTTAATATCAACAGTTGCGTTTTTATCATTCGTAGTAATATCAATATCAATTTTATTAACATCGTATGGAACATTTATTTTATAATCATAAACACCTTTTTCAAGAGAGATTGCTCCACTTGATAATTTAATTTCTTTGATACTTGTATCAGGTCTTTGTTCACGTGTTACAAAGATACTATATTCTTGATCTTTACCTGATTCACTAATAACTCTTATATTAAATGATTTAGTACTTTCATCTAAATCAAAGACTGTATCTGTTGGTAGAATAAGTTTTGCATATTGATTATTAACAGCCGCATCAATCTTAATATCTTTTTGTTTATAACTTACTGTTTCATTATAACTAAAAATATCTGGTTTTAATTCAATATTCTTTCCGTTAAAAACTAATTTCTTTAAGGTTGCATCATCACTTTCATGATGTTTTGTAATCGTAAATGTATACTCACTAGAAAGAGGTGTCTCTAACCCTTCCATCTTCTTTGTTACAGTTAATTTTTTTACTAAAGTTTCACCTTCAATATTAAAGGTATCACCAGAATTAAAACCTGAGGCTGTTGCATCAACATCAATTAAAGTATATTTAATAACAGCTTTATCACTATCAACAGTCGCATTACATTTTAAATTCTCACAATTAATAGGTTCATCATTTACTTTAACATTGGTAATAGCTGTTTCATTAGCAGCTTTAACATTAATATTTAATAAAAGAATCATGCATATTAATAACTTATATATTGTCTTCATAAATCACTCTCTATCTCTTTAATTATATCATTTACTACTTTTTAATTCAACAAAAAAGGACCATAGGTCCTAATTCCAAAACTCATCAAAATTATCGTTTTTATCATTCTCTTCTTTTGGAACGATAACAGCATCTGGAGTTTCTTTTTTCTCTGGTATAGGTTGAGTATAATCATCACTACTATCAGGGAATAATTTCTCCAAGGCATCAGCATTATCTTGTTGAGTCTTTTTATTATTAATAATGTCATCAAGGATGATTTCATCATCTTTAACATCAACTTTATCAGAAGTTTTCTCTTCAAGAGCTTTCTTCTCTTCTTTTTCTTGAGCATCAAGTCTTGCAATCTCTTCATCAATAGATTTAACTAAACTATCCATAAATGAAGAATCTAAGATATCGTCATCAAGTGGTGCTTTTGAATCACTAGGTTTACTATCTTTACTGGATGGTGAATCAAATGGGTTTCTACCAAATGGACTTGAACTAGAACTTCCAAAAGGACTTGAACTAGGTCCACCAAATGGACTAGAGCTAGGTCCTCCAAAAGGACTTGAACTAGGTCCGCCAAATGGACTTCCACCAAAAGGACTACCTCCAAATGGTAAACTTCCCATACCACCCATTCCACCAAGTAAATTGTTTTGTTTTTCTTCTCTATGAGCTTTTACGAAATCACGTACATCAAAGGTACTAACTTCTTTACGAGGTCTTTCAGGAATATCGAAAACTGGAAGTTCAGGATATTTCCTACCCCAATTCATTTTAAACTCAGGAGTTAAATATGTCTTAAATGGTGATAAACGAAGTCTTCTTATAATAACTTCAAACTTCTTCATCTTTTGTAAATCACTTATTGTAACAAGTGGTGTTGATGAAGTCTTATCATCTTTCTTAGATTTTACTTCACCACACATTTTACTAATTTCTTCTAGAGCTTTAAGTTCGGTACTAATAAGGTATACCATATTACCACAGTTACCTTTAATAGTTTCCGCATTTTGTTCTCCATAAACTTCATTTAATTGAGCAAAGTTCTGGATAATTAAAGTAAATCTCATACCACGAGAACGAGCTGCTGTAATCATTGTTGTAACGTCTTTTAATGGTGGCATGTTTGCAAACTCATCTAGCAAGAAATTTGTTCTTATTGGTAACTTACCATTGTTTTGATATGCAACATCAATTAATGTTTCATAAACTTGTTTTACAAAGATTGTTGCAAGTGAATGGTATGTTTTCTTTTCATCTTGAATAATGATGAAAACCGCTGTTTTTTGTCTACCAATATCAGCAATTGAGAAATCACTATGTGATAACATTTCTGATAAGTTAGCACGTGATGCAAATAATTTGATCTTTTCTTTAAATACAGCTAAGATACTACCTTTTGTTTCATTAGGAGACATAATAGTACTTGATGCATTAACATAAGCAGCACTATTAGGATCCTTAGCATTAAAGTATTCTTTTACATATGTACTAGGTCCAAATCTTTCTTCACCTACAGTACTCATTAAACTAATACTATTAATATTAACTTGTTCTTCAGTAGCATCTTCAAATAAACCTAAAGCTAAACCTGAGAAATAACCAGCTGATGTCTTTTCCCAGAATGGGTCAGCATTTTTATTACCTTCATCATATAGAATATTAGCTGCAAGGTCATCCAAAAGCTCACAAGATTTATCTTGATTACCTTCTTTCCATAATTTATATGGAATATTAAGAGGGTTCCATGCATTACCTTGTCCAGGTGAACGGAAGTTTAATACAACTATTTTATATCCTCTTTTTTTAAGCATAGCAGCTTTAGATTGATATATTTCACCTTTAGGGTCAGTTATAACCATTGACTCATTATGCTTAGCAAGTACTTCAACCATTGGGAAAATAATACATTGAGTTTTACCTGATCCAGTAGAACCAATAATTAAGTTATGATATTCTCCATCATCAACCCATAAAGTTTTACCATCATTAATTAATGGAATACCTGCATATTTACTATTAAATTCAGCTGCATTAACAGGCTTTAATTCAGCTTGCATTGTCTTTTTATCAGCCCATTTACTATAACCATCCATTTTCTTTTCTGTTGTAAAACCAAATCCTTTATCAAATTCAAAGAAATAACTTTTACAACTAACTACTAGACCTACTAGTGTTAATAAATAAACTACTAAAGTACCTGGTAGTGCAGATGGTTCTAAGGCTATAAAACTAAGGCCAGCAAAGCCATCACCAGATGATATACTTCTTAAGTTAGACATAATAAGAACAACAACAATAAATAAAAGTAAAGCATATAAACCAAACTTTTGCATATCTTGTTTTTCAAAACGAACTTTTAATTTCATCTTATTCACCTACCTTTAATTATTTTTACAAATAATTAAGTATAATTTTAGAAAAAAGTCTTATAAAAGACTTTTATAATCCACCTCTATCCCCAAATGAATCTAACTCTTCACCAGTAACAATAACATCTATTTGCATACGTTTATTACCACATACAAATAATGCTTGTCCTTGTTGGAAACGTTTAATAACATCTTTTTCATTATCATTTAAATCAACAAGTTTAGCTAAATCTTCAACAGATTGTTTATTAAGTAACATTATCATGTAATATGATGCATTACCAAATATTGCTTTAGCTTGTGTAATTACAGCTTCATTAGTAAAATCACTTGGTTGTTGAGTAATAATAATTGTTCCAGTATTATACTTTCTCGCACGACGTTGTACTTGTTCTAGGAAGTTAGCACCTAGAATATTGTTTCCTGATAATAATACGTGAGCTTCATCAACCATTAATACTGTATCACGTCTTCTATCAAGACATAATCCCCATGCATACTTAAGTACATTAAAGAATAAAGCATTACGTATATTAGTATCAGTATTCATAAGTTCACGAATATTAAATACTATAAAATCAGAATTACTTGGAATTGATGTTTTACCATCAAATAAGTATTTTAATTCTCTTGTAAATGGTCTTAATTTTAATTCAAGACGTTCTAGTACATCACGTTCGTGAGTCTTCTCTGTTGTACCAGTTAATCTGTGACGAACAGTTTCATATACATTACTAAATGTAGGGAAATCTTCACTTGTCATACTAAAGAAATTAGTATCTGGTCTAATACCAAAACGTGCATATGTATCTTGAACTACTTCACTAAATAATGTTAATACATCATCCTCAATATCTGGATAATAATAACGCATAAAGGCTTTTAATGAGTTTAAGTTTTGTGTAATTAAAGTACTAGCAAGTCCTTCAAATACTTCTTCTTCATCAAAGTCCATAACAATTTCAAGAGGGTTAATTAAACCATATTCTCCACCTTTACCAAGGTCAATAGAATCTCCACCATATTGTTGACACATATCATATAACTCATTTTCAGGGTCGATAGCAACAATTTGGCAATTGTTACGAATATGACTTCTCATCAATAGTTTAGCAGCAGTACTTTTACCACTACCAGAACCACCCATGATAATCATGTTTGCATTATTACGATTATTTTCTTTACGAATTTTATATAAAAATTGATTAAATAAGACTACACCACCAGAAGCGTCTACACCAAGAAGTGTTGATAAACCTGGATCTTTAATTGAATCGAATAC
>JAEEGK010004971.1_pt1 | contig 32283 bp, 25 predicted proteins | sample 8958771 | NCBI WGS metagenome assembly JAEEGK01 (sample SAMN16246547, study PRJNA631951) | gut metagenome | biome: gut microbiome; feature: rumen; material: SC-attached | host: Bos | place: Iran: Karaj | collected 2018-10
AGAACAATATGATTTATATATTACCGGTTCTAACGCGTTCTTGCTGAGTTCTGATCTCGCAACGCTCTTTACCGGGCGCACCTTTGAAATCAAGGTTTACCCATTTTCTTTTAAAGAGTATATCCGTTATTTTGACTATGATAATCTCTATGATGCGTTCGACCTTTATGTCCGGGAAGGCGGCATGTCAGGTTCATATGTTTACAAAGATGAAGAATCCAAATATGACTATATTGAAGAAGTCTTCAACACTTTGATAATCCGGGACATTCGTCAGAAATACCGCATCCGGAATACCACTCTGATGGATCGGATCGTAGATTATCTCATGGATAATATTTCCAATCTCACATCTGCGCGGAACATCGCAGATACTTTTCACGGAAACAAGGACAAGATCAATCATAAGACGGTGGGCTCTTATATGCAGTATCTATGCAATGCGTTTGCATTCTATAAGATTCGCAGATATGACATCAAAGGGAAGAAGTATCTTGCATCTAATGAAAAATATTATCTCAGCGACCACGTATTCCGATATGCAAAACTCGGAACCAAGAATCTTGATTATGGCAGAATCCTCGAAAATATCGTTGCCATTGAACTTCTTCGCAGAGGCTATGAGGTCTACGTCGGCATTCTATATAAAAAAGAGATTGACTTTGTGGCTGTGAAACGCGACGAGAAAATCTATATTCAGGTTTCAGACAACATCACCGACGAAAAGACATTTACGCGCGAGGTTTCACCGTTGCTTTCGATTCAGGACGCATATCCGAAAATGATTATCGCAAGAACCCGACATGATGCTTATCAATATGAAGGCGTCAGAATTGTTGATATTGCAAACTGGCTTGCAGATCATTGAATTCTGTTTCCCAAAATCGAGTGAAAACTGATTTTGGGAAACTGCTTTATTCTCTCGGCGGAAACGCGAAACCCTGCGTGCCGTCGGTTTTCAGAATCACATACGCATCGAATGTCCTTCCGGCTTTGCTCGTGAATCCGCGGATGAGATCGGTCGTGTGCAGTTCCAGCAGCTTTTTCGCTTGTTCCGGCGGGATCTTCCTGCTGCACATCGTTTTCCAGATCACAAAGCCGCAGCCGTTTTTGCCCGATGAACAGGCATAGGATTTCGGATATTCAGCAACCGGCTTGCCGCATTTCGGGCATGCGCCGATCACGCTGCGCTCCGGCGCGGGATAGAACGGATTGTTTCTCGTTTCCGGCGGAACCGCGAGCTCGTCGCGAATCAGCCGCCGCACCTGCCCGGCGATCTGTTCTGTGAATTCATCGCCGGTGATGTCCGATTTGCCGCGCTCAATCTGCTGCAAAACAGTTTCCCATTCTGCGGTTGTCTTCGCCGATTTCAGCGACTGCGGCACCACCTGGATCAGCAGCTTTCCTTTTTCTGTCGGGTGAATCTGCTTGCCCCTGCGCACGATAAATCCGCGCTTAACAAGCCCTTCGATGACAGCGGCTCTGGTTGCCTGCGTGCCGATGCCCTTCTTTTCAATATCGGCATCTTTTTCGTAGGAATCATTGCCGGCGCGCTCCATTGCAGAAAGCAAAGTCGCATCGGTATACGGCTTCGGCGGCTTGGAAAAGTGTTCTGTGACCGCTGCCTGCACATGTTCAAATGTCTGTCCCTCTGTGAGCTGCGGCAGCGTATCTTCCGCATCGTCATCTTCCGGCATATCTGTCTGTGCATTCGTCATCCGTCCGCGCATGGTCTGTGACATGCCTTTCCATCCCTCCTGCATGACCGTTCTGCCGGTCGAGGTAAAGATTGCACCTGCACATGTGATCTCTGCGGTAACCGCTTCATACACATGCGGTGTACCGACGGCGGCGATCAGGCGCGCCGCGACCAGCGACAGGATATTCCGTTCGCCCAGCGGCAGACTGGAAAGGCAGATGTTTGCAATTTCTGCAGTGGGCAACAGGGCGTGATGATCGGAAACCTTGCTGTCATTGATCAGTCGCTTCACATCCGGAGTATCCGACAAAATGTCTGCTGCGACCGGCATTGCTTCGCCGACTGTCCTGATCAGCGCGGTGACGGTCTGTTCCATGTCTGTGGTGATGTAATTGCTGTCCGTGCGCGGATAGGTCAGCAGCTTTGATTCATAGAGACTCTGCGCATAGTTCAGCGTTTCCTCAGCGGTGTATCCGAACATCTTGTTTGCTGCGACCTGCAAGCCTGTCAGGTGATAGAGCTTCGGAGGGTGCTCCGTTTTCTTCTCGCGTCTGATCGCGGTCACGGTCGCTGTCTGTCCGCTGCACTGCGCCTGCAATGCTTCTGCCTGAGCTTGTTCTGCAAAGTGCTCGCTGACGACTTTGCATTCGCAGTCCAGCTCGACCGTATAATACGGCTTCTTCACAAACTCGCTGATTTCCGCGTCACGCTGCACAATCATCGCAAGCGTCGGTGTTTGCACACGCCCGACAGAGATTCCGCCTTTGACGCGAAACAGCGCACTGAACAGCCTGCTGCCGTTGATGCCGATCAGCCAGTCGGCTTTGGCGCGCGCAAAGCCTGCTGCAAAGAGATTGTCATATGCCGACATCGGCTTGAGATTTGCAAAACCCTGCCGGATCGCGGATTCTTCGAGAGAGGAAATCCACAGCCGAAGTACCGGCTTTTTGCATTCGGTTCGCAGATACACATACCGGAAAATACACTCGCCCTCACGTCCGGCATCGGTTGCTTCGACGATTTCCGTGATGCGCGGATCCAGCATGAGACGTTTCACTGTTTCATACTGCTCCGCTGCGTTTGTCATCACCGTCAGCTGCCATACCTGCGGGATAATCGGCAGGTTTTCGATCTTGTGCTGTGCATATTTCTCATCGTAGTATTCCGGCATTGCAAGCTCGACCAGATGTCCGCGGCACCATGTCACAATGCAGTCGGCACCTTCGATATACCCTTTCTGCTCGGTCTCCGCGCCAAGCACAGCGGCGAGGGTACGCCCGACAGAGGGCTTTTCAGCAATAATCAGTCTCATAATCATTTCCTTTCTGTTTTTTCATTTCGGAGGGAGATTCTCAGCGAATCTCCACTCCGTCTTCCCCGATGTCTTCGTCTTCATCCTCATCGGCGAAATCATCGCCGGGGATGCTGCGCTTCTTTTTGATCGAGCGCAGTTTCACAAACACGATCGCCGCGAGCACCAGAAGAAAGCCTCCACCGCCGACTGCATACAGCATCATCTCAGAGCTGCCGGACGGCTGATCTGCCTCCTCAGTCTGCAACGCCGTGGAAGCGGTTGTCTCGGTCTGCGCGGTATCGGTCGTGCGCGATGTGCTCTGCTGTGTGCGGTAGCTGTCCAGCGCATTGTCCTCGTCATCGCCGTGATACAACAGAGCATACATGTCGAAATCATCCACTTTGTTCAGAAAATATACATTGTCCCCGTCGGTGTCGGCATAGTCGATGATAATGAAGAATACATGCCCGTCCTTTGTCGTGACGGAGATAAACTGCATCTGCGCGGATGCATAGATTACGCGCTGAATCAGCTCGGCGTTGCCGTCGGTATCATAATGCGGATCGCTGAAATAATCGTAGGATGAAACAGTGGTATAGCTTGCGAGATAATGCTGTGCATCAAATGCGGTCGTCGAGCCGGATACTGTGGTTTCGGTGGTTTCTGCCGCGGTGTCCGCATGCACAGGTGCTGTCATCGCTGCAAAGCAGACTGCGGCAGCAAGAACAGAAGCAATCTTTTTCATACAGATGTATCCTCCTCCCGGACAGCAGCCTTGCGCTGCTGCTTTGCTTTGTTGTGCAGATATTCTGTGAACTCTGCAACGATTTCCTCGCTGGATTCCGGCACGCAGCGGATCATTTCGATCAGCTTCGCCGCTTCCAGCTCTTCAAGCTCCTTTTGGAGCTGTTTTTTTGCGAGCGTATCGGCATCAATGCGCGCACTCAGCTTCTCGATGCGCCGTTTCACTTTGGCGATCTTTTCGTCAAAGGTTTCCGGTGTTTGCTTCATGAATCAATCCTCCTTTTATGATATAAGCAGCCGCGGGTCAACCGCTTTCCAGCTGCTGAATGATGAACTTTTGTATGCGAGTGTGATATGCAGATAATCGAACGCGCTGTCATAATGCGTCCCGCTGCACTCCTGTTGTCCGGTGGTGTATCCGATGATGTCTCCCGCCGAAACGGAAGCACCTTCAGACAGCCCCGCAGTCGGTATGACCGCGGAATAGGACGCTCTGAGCTGCACGGTATCGTCGTTCATCCGGAGATGCACCGCATGTTCACCTTTTGCAGTCAGAACAACCGAATCGTCATCGACCGCGGTGACTTCGCCGTCAAACATCGCATACACGATGATATTGCTGTTTGCAATGATGTCGGTGCCGTCGTGCTCTTTGTTCGCCGCCGCAAGACCGCAGTGCATGCCGCCCCATTTCTGTCCGTTTGGCATATCCATTCCGAAATCATGCAGGATGCGCCCTTGTTCCGTCAGTGACCGCATGGTGTCCAGAATCGGACTTCGGATGACCTGATGCCCGCCGTACAGCGAAATTGCCGTGCCTTCTTTCGTCTGTCCGCCCTCTGCCAGCAGAAGATAATATTGATAGATCTCAGGATTCATCGCCGTCAGGATATTCTCGATTGCCGCGTCAAAACTCTGTTTCTTTTGGATGCCGTAAAACAGCGCAGTGGTATTGATCAGCTCATAATTCTGCTGATACTTGCACTTGTGCGCGACCAGCAGCGCCATGTCGTTCACGATGTACCATCCCGTTGAGGCGAAGCTGTCATTCGCGTTCAGAATCTCATTGTTTTGCAGACTGTAGATCAGCCAGAATGTCCCGTCGTGGTTCTCCGTAAACGGACGGAGTGGAGCCGGCAATGCGGCATCGGAGAATGTGAATACCCCGCGGATCACATCGCCGGAACCCGCATGGAATCCGTCCAGAATATCCGCTTCCGTGAGCTCTGTGTAAACGCGCCGCCAATAGCCGTCCGGCGCGTAGGTGTGCGAGAATTCATACTGCGATTTCAGCAGAAGGTCCATTGCAAACCGCGCTTCGTCGCCGTATTCCCACATCTGCGTTGTCTTGGTGCCGGCATCGTAGTTGTAGCAGTACGCGCAGAGGAATGACCAGAGCTTCCACACATCGAATTCAAACGCATCGGCGGTGCGGGATGACAGATTGAACTGTGCCGGTATCTTGCGGTAGCCGTCGGTGTCCACGCCGAATGCGCGCAGCCCCTGCTTCCATGTGGATTCGCTGCCGCATGCAATGAGATTTGCGTTCATCGTATAAGCCTGCTGCAAATAATACCGTTCCGCATCGGACAAGTCCTGATCTCTGGTGTTATATGTCCCGAGTATCCAAAGAGAATCCGGCGCGAGACTGAGGAGTGCGCTGAGCGGTGCAGCACAGGAAAAGCAGAAGAATGCGGTCAGCACCAGCGGAACAGCGGCTTTGCCTGCAATCTGCCGGAGCGTTCTGCCGATCGACTTTGCTGTGTCCTGCATATATTCTTTTGCGCTGCGGTGTGTTTTCGGCGGCGGGAGACCTTTCTTGTTTGCCTCCGAGGTCTTGTGCAGCATGCTCTGTCGCTGTTTCAGCTTCTGATCGGCAAGACCTGCGCGCTTTTTCAGCTTGGATTCCCGCTTTTTCTCCCGCTGAAGCTTTGCCTGCCTGCCGCCCTGCTTCACCGCCGCCGCATATTCGGACAGCTTGAGCGCAGCCTGCGCGGTTTCGTTGTCGCCGGCATTCTGCGCCGCCTGCTGCCGGAGTGATTGCTTCAACGACTGTGCGAGCATTTTGCCGCTCTCGCTCTTGGGCTTTGATAGGTTGCGGATTTTCTGCTGCGAGCGATACAGCTTCTTGTCGGCGCCGTTTGCCTGTTTCAGTGCTTTATTGTACTTGCGAAATGCTTTGTTCTGCTTGGATATGTTCTTTTTCGGCAGCTTCTCAGAAAGCATTTTTTGTTTTGCCGTCTGATGCAGCTTCTTCTCCTTCTGGAGCGTTGTCATGCGCTGTTTGCGTACCTTTTTTAGCTCCCGCTTTGCCGGCGCACGGGCATATTGCTTATGAATGCCGATCTGTTTTTTTGTGCCGCGGTACTTCCTGGCACTCAGCCGGTACTGCGATAGATTTGCCGCGGCTCTTCCGAGCAAACGGGATACCGTCACAACTGCCTGTCCGGTATCCGTCTGTCTGAGCTGCTGCTCTGCTTCGATTTTGGCTGTCTGCATCACATTACGGACGGTCTGTTCGGTACTGCGGTCGAGCTTTGTCAGCGGTCTGGCAATCGGCTGCACGACATATTGATGCGATACACGCGCCGTGACCTTGACCGGTTTCAGAATCACGGTGCGCAGCTTCCGCAGTTTGCGGGGATTCAGGATGCGCGGCATCGGAACCGCCTCCTTTCCGGTTTACTTTTCCTTCGGTCGGGTGTCCATGAGCCGGAACAGCTCTGTGTCTTTCGGGAAATCATCCTCAAACGGGAGCACCGTGCCGCCGTAGAGCAGCAGCCCGTGACCTGCCTGTGCGTTGGTGATGTACTTCTGCTGTTCTTCGGAAAGGTGCTTTGCCGCTGCGAGAATCGCACGGTCCTCCGGTGACTGCGACAGCAGATACAGGAATTCGCTGTTCGAGAGAATGCTCTCTGCGCCCGCGCCGGTGATGAGGTCGCGCACATTCTGTGTGATGCCGGTCGGTACGCCGCCCCACTTGCGGAAACGCTTCCACATCTCCACGCAATACTGCGCGGTGTGCTTTTCGCGGAGCATCAGGTGAAATTCATCGCAGTAATACCATGTCTTCCGGTTGCGGTCGCGGTTCAGCGATACACGGTTCCAGACTTCATTCTGGATGATCAGCATGGCAAGATCGCGGAGCTGATCGTTCAGGTCACGGATATCAAAGCAGACCAGCCGGTTGTTGATGTCCACGGTCGTGCGGTGATTGAAGAAACGCTGCGAGCCGGATACATACATATCCATCGAATCGGCGACACGCTTGCCGACACCGTCCGGCGAGGATGCGGACTGTAACCGCAGTTCATTTTGCAGATGCTCCAGCATCGGCATCGTTTCGACATCGGGATTGCTTTTCAGGTATTTCATGTAAACCGCGCGCAGGCAGCGGTCGATCAGGGAGACCTCATCCGCCTGCAATGAATCGCCGACAATCAGGGAACAGAAGGAAATCATGAAATTGGATTTGTTTGCAATCAGTTCCTCGTTGATGTTATCCAAGGGGATATCCATCGGATTGATGTAATTGCCGGAATCGGTGGAGATCTTGATGACCTGCCCGTGCAGTCGTTCTACCAGCGGACGGTACTCTCCCTCGGGATCGTTGATGACAATATCATGCTCCGTGCGGAAAAACACATCGCAGATTTCGCGCTTCACCGCCATAGATTTGCCCTTGCCCGGTACCGCGAGAACCAGACCGTTCGGATTGCTCAGCTTCAGCCTGTCCGCCATGATCATATTGCGGGACAGCGTGTTCAGCCCGTAATAAGTCGCGTTCGCAGCTTGAAACAGCTCCTCTGTTGTGAACGGGACAAAGCCTGCAATCGCGCTGGTTGTGAGGCAGCGGTCGATCGGGATGCCGTTCCAGCCGAGCGGCAGCGACGAGCCGATTGCCTGCTCCTGCATGTAATCCATCTGAATCAGGCGTCCGTTGTTCTTCTGCGTGATGCGCTTGAGCTTGTCGATGAGAATTCGCAGTTTTTTCGGCGTTTCCGCATAGCAGCGCACTGTCAGCGTGATGTGGAACAGGCGCTCGGATTTGTCGTTCAGATCTTTGAGCATCTGGTTCAGATCGTCAATATACATCTGAATTCTCGGCGGCAGAATGGAAATGTCATAGCCATCGCGGGATGCTTTCTTCTGCTCGTCGATCTTTGATTTCTCTACATCGGAGAGCTTTGCGCGGCAGAATTTGAGCGCGGCGACCTGATCGTAGGGCTGTGCGTGGATATTCACCGCGAGAATCTCATCTTCCCGCAGGAAGTCCCAGAGAATCCGGTCGGAGATTTCCCCGCCGATGATATTGATGCTCGCCACAGCGCCGCAGGCATTGCCCATCTCAAATGTAGACTTGTTCAGCACCAGCGACGTCGGCGCGATGAAATCCTTTGTGGAATACCCGCCTCTGCGCAGTGTTTCCCAGTCAAAGAGGAACGGCTGTGTTTCAAACGGGTTGAGCGCGCGGTAGAGTGATTCGAGACGCTGTGCGCCGTTCAGTGCAGAAGCCTGCACACCAAGTGCGCGGAACAGCCGGATCAGCTCATTGGAGATCGTATCGAGCTTGATTTTTGCAGCCGCCGGGGAATCCGCCTCCACCGTAAACGTGAGATACTTGCGGAACTGCCGTCCGTTTGTACCCTGTTCAAGCTGATAAAACAGCACAGAGGTATATTCTGCGCGGAGCGTGTCTGTATCATCGCCGGCTTTCGGAATCTCCATCTGTTGTTTCAGCGCTGCGATATCCGTGTTCTGATTCTCAAATGTGAGCTGAAACAGCACGCTCTCATCGAAGTAATTGAGAATATCGCAATAGCTGTTGAAGATCTCATCTTGCCGTTCATCGCTTGCCAGTTGGTAATTCAGATCACCGAACTGTACCGTGCGGGAGTAATGCGTTTCGTCGATCATGCAGATGCCGTTCTTCAGCATTTCCAGATAGGGGAGCGTGCGCTGGACGGTCATCTTCTGTTTGCCGTTGAGCTGTGCAATGCGCTTGCGGATTGCCTTTTCCTCTGCTTTGCTGAGTCTTGATGTTTTGGCTTTTTTCTGCGCCATATCATTTTCCTCCTTTCCGCAGACGCTGCATCAGCCGCTGATACTCGATCCGCTTTTCAATTTCGCGGAACGCGGATTCTGTTTTGTAGACACGGAGCTTGTCCGTCCGCCAGAAGTGCAGCATCAGGCGGATGTACTTTTCCAGCGGCAGACCATTCTTCTCGAATAGTCCGAACAGAATTGCCGGGGAAGCTGCAAATCCCATCAGGAAGACGGCTGCTGTGATGCCAAGCCCTTTCGTGAGGAAGTAGACCGGCAGACCGCAGCAGGCGCCGATCAGGAAGCAGACTGCCTGCCGTTTCGTGAGATTCAGGATGAATTTTTCGCGGATACTGTTGATGTCCTTTGGGACACGAATGTATTTTGCCATCTCAGGCTCCTTTCTCAGTGCGCGTTAAATACCGATTTGCTGATACTGCCTGATTTCAGAATCGTGAAACACAGCGCGAGCGCATAGCCCATGAGCAGGATCAGCTGCATCGTCAGGTTGTCCGTTCCGGAATTCAGCGATGTGATCACTGCGTTGAAGATCGACTGAAAGATGCTCAGCGCTACGATGATAAAGAAACCCTGAAAGCCGAGCGCCACAACATTGCGGATCCAATTCTTTCCGATCTCGCCCCAGTCCCGGTTCATTATTGTTGCAACCGGCAGCGGCGCGGCGGTCAGATACATGAAAATCTCGATCATGCGGGACGCCAGCACGATGATCATCACCACCAGCAGCGCACCGACAGCCAGCAGCAGGAATCCCGAGAGAATCAGATCGACCAGCAGTTCCGGGATGCCCATACCGGTCGGGTCAATCACGATCCGCGGCGTACCGTCCATGAAGCTGCCGTCCAGCCCGAATACCGTATGAATCGCGCTGTTTGTAGCGGCAGTGCCGAAGGACAGAAAACCGGACGTGATCTCGTAGACATTGGAAATCAGGATCAGACCGCAGACTGTCTTGAATATCCATTTGAACAGGATCGACAGGTCGAAATCGCGGAAGTTGTTGCCCTCCATGATCATTTGCAGCAGATCGCTCAGAAGAATCACGACCATGATGAGCCACGCAATCGGGACGACAGCATTGCTGCACAGCGTTTCCATGCGGCTCCAGAGGCTTGCGCCGGAGCCTGTGCCAAGCGTCACATCGAATTCGGACGGATGCTTTGACAGGAAATTTGCAAATAAGCCGTTTCCGGACGCATTGCTGTCCATTCCCATTTTCAGCAGCTCCTGACTCGATTGAAGCGCATGTTCCACGACCTCCGCGAGCCCGGTGATGATCTTCTGTTCCAATTCATCTGCCAGGTCACTCAGCCAGTTTGTCTCGATGAATGCCATGTGCATCCTCCTTTCTGAACAATTCTTTGCTTCGGTTCATCGTCTTACAAGCAATTATCGTATTATTTAGTTTCTTTGGAATACCCCCTTGACAATCTGCCAATCATATAGTATAATCTAAATTATAATAAGAGAGATTATACAAGGAGGGATTGCTATGCGTTTTCTTGGCAGAGATCAGGAGCTGTCAGCTCTGGAACGGGAATACAAACGCGGCGGCGGATTTGTTGTCGTATACGGGCGCAGGCGCGTCGGCAAAACCACGCTCATCAAGGAATTCATCAAGGGGAAGAATGCGTTGTATTTCCTTGCAAACGAGGAAAGCGACCGCCAGAACCTCAACAAATTCACAGAGAAGCTCGCAGATTTCACGCAGCAGCCGCATCTTGCGGGCAGCCGTCTGGAAAGCTGGCAGAGTGCATTCCGTATGCTTGTGGCATATCAGCCGCAGGAGAAAAAGGTGCTTGTCATCGACGAATTTCAGTATCTTGTCAGCGTGAACGCCGCATACCCTTCGATCTTTCAGGAAGCGTGGGATGAGATCCTGAAGGACAGCAATGTCATGGTCATCCTCTGCGGTTCATTGATCAGCATGATGACCTCGAAGGTGCTGTCTCGTTCGAGCCCGCTGTACGGCAGACGCACGGCACAGATTCGCTTGCAGCCGCTTCGGTTTGCAGAATACCGGCAGGCATTCCCTGATAAATCATTCACAGAGCTGACGGAACTCTATGCTGTGACCGGCGGCGTGCCGAAATATATCGAGTTTTTTGATAACGGCCTTTCCCTGTGGGAGAATGTATCCGACGTGATACTGGCAAAATCGGGCTTTCTCTACGAAGAGCCGATCTTCCTTCTGGAAAAGGAAGTGCGCGAGACTGTCAACTACTTTTCCATCATGAAAGCAATCTCGCTCGGCAATCATAAGCTTTCAAAGATCGCAGGACTGCTGGAACAGCCGACAACCTCTGTTTCGCCGTATCTTGCAACGCTGAGCGACCTGTTCCTCGTCGAAAAGCGTGTGCCGGTCACCGAACAGAACCCTGAAAAAAGCAGAAAGGGTTTATACTATATCTGCGATTATTTCATGGATTTCTGGTTCAGATTTGTATACCCGCACCGCGGCGAGCTGGAAATGGACAATACCGGGTATGTGCTGAAAAAGATACAGTCCGCCTTTATCGAAAATCATGTGAGCTATGTGTTTGAGGCGATTTCGCGTGAAAACTTCGCCGCATACTGTACCTCCGGCAATACGGATTTTGTACCTGCAAAAATCGGCGCATACTGGAACGGCAGTACTGAAATTGATGTCGTGGCAGTAGATCAGGAGCATGACAGTATTTTCGCGGGCGAATGCAAATACTACGACAAGCCGGTTCCTGCCGATGTGTATTTCGATCTGAAGAAAAAGTGCGACAGTATCCCGGAGTTCCGCGGAAAACACATTGTATACGGCATCTTTTCAAAGAGCGGCTTTGCGCAGAGACTGCTGGATGCCGCAAAAGAGAATTCTGAGCTATATCTGTTTGATCAGGGTGAACGAATCTTGTAAATGGCAGAGACTTCGGCACAGCCGGGAGACTATAAATGATACAGTGAATGCGGTGCAGTGCAGACTGCACCGCATTCTCTTTTTCCGGCTCAGGCCGTCGCCATCGCGTCCGACATCATACCTGTGAGCACCGGCACGAGCAGCACGCCCGCCATAATGACAGCGGCGCCTGCCATGGTCTGCTTGATGCCCTGCGACTTGTTTGCCGCATTGTCCGAGCCGTAGCCCTCAAGCAGATTGATCACGCCGAACACGGCGAGACCCGCACCGACCATGATGATCAGCGCACGGAGCACCTTGCCGGTCACGGCAATGAAGTTTGCCGGATTGATCTCGGCAGCCGAGACCTGCACTGCAAACATCACGCAGGCCGCGAGCACGCTCAGCACGATCAAGGTGAGCTGCTTCGCGCAGCGGCAGCGGCGGGAAAGCGTACCCGCCGGTGCTGCACACACATTCTGCTTTTTCATTGCGCACTCCTCCTTTCTCTCAGATTTCCGTTTTGCTTTCGTAGACTTCCACAGCGGTGTCTCCCGACACGACTGCTTTATTGCGCTTCCGGATGCCGCGCGTATAGGCGGCAATATCAAAGGTATACTTTTTGCCGCCGTCGGGATCGCCGGTGTGCGCATCCAGAAGACTGCCGTACATCGGATGTGCGGTGATATCGTACTTGTCACAGAAAAACGGATGAAAACCTCTGACCCGTGCAATACATTTCCCGCCATCCATTGTGAAGATTTCTGATTCTGTCATGAGCTCACGCCCGGCTTTCTGATAATTCGTGCCGCTGGAGGGAGATTGTCCCCGCGTGTCACTTGTGGAGACCGTATCAATCGTTTCCTTGCCGAGCACCTCGGACAAATCCTTGAGCGTGGTCTTTTCGCCGCCTCCGAGAAACAGCATTGTATCGCAGTTGCCTTCGATTGTGTCTGCGTTATCCTTATAGAGATCCTTGAGCTGCGACTTGGTCTGCAAAATGATGCTTGCGGAGATTTCACGCGAACGGATTGTCGCAATCAGCTTGTCGAAGTTCGGGATTTCACCGATGTTTTTGAACTCATCGAGCAGACAGTGCACATGATATTTCAGCTTGCCGCCGGGATTGTTGTCTGCTCTCGTGCATAGCATGTTAAACATCTGCGTGTATAACAGCGCAACCAGAAAATTAAAGGTTGCATCCGTATCCGGCACAATGACAAACAGTGCCGAGAGCTCATCGCCGAGCTTGTCGAGCTCCAGCTCGTCATAGCGCGTGATTTCCAAAATCTCATCGATGCTGAACACGCCGAGCCGTGTGGCACAGGAGATCAGGATAGATTATGCCGTCTTTCCGGCTGCCAGCTTATACGCCTTGAACTGACGGATCGCGAAGCGGGCAATGGATGCCTGCGCTTCTGTCGGCGTTTCCCCGTCCAGATTGTTCATGATCGCGCGGAAATACAGGCTGCTTTCGGTGTCCTGTTCGAGCAGCTTCCGGCTTTCCTCCGCATCCATCATGCGGTTGTCCAGCCAGCGCTCGATGCCCTCAAACATCAGATCAACATGGTTTTTGAAGCTTTCGTCATTTTCACGCACCTCGGAATCGTTGATCAGCTCGATCAGAGATTCAAAATTGCGTTCCTCCGCGGGATAGATTGCAAAAATCAGTGCGATATACGCGGTATAGAGCAGGCGCTCCGCCTTGACCCAGAAATCCTCGGCGGCTTTCTGCTGCCCCGAGCCGGAGGTATTGCGAATCAGGACATCGACCAGCTTCAGAATATCTGCCTCGCGGTGATCGTCGCGGATATATGCCATCGTGTTGTATTGCATCGACTTGCCGAAATCGACCGTGTTAAACACTTTGATGTTGTACGGCTCATAGATGACCTTGCCGCTGCTGTCCTTCTGCACTCTGCCTCTGGCATCCCGCACCGGTCTGCCGCGCTGCAGCATCCTGCCGCATTCAATGAGAATCGTGCCTTTCGGGTCGGTCACAACATAGCTGCTGTACATCTGCATCAGATTCGGCTTGAGGTAATAGCGCGTTTTGCCCGTGCCCGAGCCGCCGATGATCTCCTGATTCTTGTTCCGCGCCAGCTTGAAGCTTTTGGGTTTGCCCATCGTGAGAAAGAGCGTTGCCGTGATGATCATGTTGTCGCAGAAGTTCTTTGCACGGAGCATCGCCGCTTCTTCCGGCGTGCCCCATCTTGCGCTGCCGTGCTCTTTGCCGGTGCGCATCTTTTTTGCCGTGGATCTTCGATATTGCATGATGCCGAAGAACGCCAGCGCGATCAGCGCGCCGCCGAGCAGATCGGCAGGATGCATGCTCGGCAGGGGATCAGACATTGCCGTGCCGAACTGATCAAGGAAAGACAGCACTTTTTTGTCAGCGCTCCTGCCCTCTGCGAACCGCACAGCCCAGACGGCATGATTGCCGCACCATGCGACCAGCAGATAGGGGATCGACATCAGCAGGGACTTTTTCAGCTTTGCAGCATCCATCAGCGTGTCACCTCCCCGTGTGAGAGATCGTGCTCTTTCTGCACGGCAGATCTTCCGGCATGGGCTTTCTGCGCCGCCTGCGCCATTTCCTGCCGCTTTTCCCGCGGAATCGTATGCTCTTTGACACGCTGCTGCATGATGCCTGCATATTCGGCGAATGCCTGCTGCATTCTTTCGAGCTTGCTTGCCTGAAAGATCACATGAAACACCGGCGGATCGCTGCCGACTTCGCGGCGCAGCGCATACTGCACGCCGTGCTTCTGCGCTGCACGCTCGAAATCCTTGATATTGCCCGCATTGACTTCGATACTTTCCAGCTTTCTGCCCGAACGGGCAGCCAGGTCGCCGAGTGTGGTTCTCGTGCGCTGGGAAGTATCGGGCGGACTGCGCAGCATCTCTGTGAGGGCGCCTTTCAGCACCTCCGGCGTCATTTGTGCTGCGCGGATGATGATGTCCAGTGTTTTCCCGGCGACCTGATCGGAGACCGACGCCGCCATTACGTTTCGTAGATCTTGCCGAAGCGGAAGTATCTCCGTTCGGCGATCAGAGCATTGCGGAAGAGGTCATAGTGATTATTTCGCGCTCCGGAAAGCATCGATTCGCCAGAAGGAAAGCGCCAGCGCACGACGAGGAAAGCAGTAAAACGCACAAGGAAAGCAGCAACTCGCCAAAGGAAAGCACTTCGTGTATAATAGAATTAGAGGCGCAGCCTCAATTCTAACGAAGGGAGCCAAAATTATGGCGAACAAAATCGATGTGAAGCTCATCCTTGAGCTTCTCCAGACCCCGATGTCGCAGCGTGAGATCATTAAAACGCGGCACATCTCCTCAAAGTCGATTACGGCTGTATGCCGCCGCGCTGCTGAATTGGGTGTCAGCTATGCGGATCTGGCAGACAAGAGTGACGACGAGGTCTATCTGCTCTTCTTTCCGGACAAGTTCCAGAAGGAGACCGTATACGCTCCGGTCAACTATGACTATGTCCACGGTGAATTGAAGAAGACTGGTGTTACACTCAAGCTGCTGTGGCAGGAGTACAAGGACGGTGTGAAGGTGGGGGTTCCGGTCGGATACACAAAGTTCCGTGATGATTATGCAAAGTATGTCGAACAGAACAACCTCACAAACCACATCACGCACAAGCCCGGTGTTGTATGTGAAGTGGACTGGAGTGGCAAAACGATGCGGCTGAACGATCCTGAAGAGGGTAAGGTGCATCCCGTCTATCTCTTTGTCGCAGCACTGCCCTACAGCCAGCTTGCGTATGTCGAGCCTTGCCTGAATATGAATGAGCAGACGTGGATCAACTGCAATATTCATATGTTCGAGTATTTCGGTGGCGTTACGCTCCGTATCGTCTGCGACAATCTTAAAACCGGCGTGATCACACATCCCCGCGAGGGCGACATCGTTCTGAACCAGTGCTATGAGGATTTCTCAAACCACTACTGCACTGCGGTCATGCCCGCAGGCGTGAAGCAGCCGAAGCAGAAGGCATCTGTCGAGGGTACTGTTGGGAAGATCGCTACTGCCATCATCGCCCGTCTGCGCAATACTGAGTATACTTCTCTCCATAAGCTGAAAATGGATGTTGCAGCGGCGCTGGAGGATTTCAACAACAAGCCCTTCCAGAAACGTGAAGGCAGCCGCCGCGAGGTGTTTGAAGCGAATGAGCGCATCACGCTGCGGCCGCTGCCAGCCTTTCCGTATGAGTACGCCGTGTGGGAATACGGACGCGTCATTGGCGCGGATTTTCATGTGACCTACCAGACGTGCAAGTATTCTGTGCCGTATCGTTTTGTCGGCAAGATGGTTGACTTGAAGATCACCGAAAGCATGATTGATATTTACTGCGGCCATGAGCGTATTTCCTCCCACAAGCGTTTTCCGAGCTACGTCCGCAACAGGTATGACACTTATCCGGAGGATATTCCTGAACGCTTCCAGAAAACGGAATGGAACGAGCTTACGCTCCGGCAGTGGGCGGCTTCCATCGGTAAGCACACACTGGCAGTTATTGACCGAATTTTCAAGAGCTACCGCACGTCTGAACAGGGCATTAATCCCTCAATGTCCGTGCTGAAGCTGAGCAAGAAGTATTCCTCCGAGCGTCTGGAAACGGCTTGTGAACTGGCACTCGAACACGTCAGTGTACCGCGCTATTCCCATCTCAAAGCGATCCTTTCTTCCGGTCAGGATGTGGAATACAAGGAGAGCAAAAAGCAGGAGAACGAATCGTTGCCCGCCGGATTTGTGCGCGGTGCTGCCTATTACGGAGGTGACGATCATGTTGAGTGAAGAAACAAGACGCAAGCTGCGTGAGATGAACTTCGGCGAGCTGGTCGAAGCTCTTGATCTTCAGGAAAAGCAGCCGGAATATCTGGCACTTTCGTTTGATGAACGCATGAATCTTGCTGTTGATTACACCTATTCTGCCAAGTACAATGCCAAGGTTCACCGCCTGATCAATGCAGCCAAATTCCGTATTGCAGATGCGGCGCTTGTGAATGTGTACTATGAAAAGCGCGGGCTGGACAAGGATCTGATCCTGACGCTCGGAACCTGCGGTTTCATCGAAAAGAACCAGCCGGTCGTATTCAATGGATTCACCGGTTCCGGTAAGAGCTACCTTGCGTGTGCCATCGGCAGACAGGCTTGTATGCAGGGATTCCGCACGAGGTATATCCGGGTTCCCGATCTGATGCAGCTGCTCAGCGAGGCTTCTTTGGATGTACACGGCAGATCCAAGCTCCTGAAAAAGTTCAGCGGATACCGTTTGTTGATCCTTGACGAATGGCTGCTCAATGACATGACGGAGAGCGAGCAGCATTTCATCTTTGAGCTGATCGAGCGCCGCTATGACTGCACCTCCACGATTTTCTGTACACAGTACAAACGTGAAGACTGGCACAGCCGGCTGGGCGGCGGCATTCACGCCGACGCGATCATGGACAGAATCGTACATACCGCTGCGTGGGTGTACTCCGGTGACATCAACATGCGCGAGTTGCAGGCGAAGGAGGCAGAGTCATGATGGAAGATTACTGCGCCTTCAGCAAGGATCACAAATGCGTGAAATGGGAGGATTATGAGTTGACTCGCCATGAATTGGAAGAAGCCGATCGCCTTTGTCACGGCAACTGGATCGAGATCCAAAGACTGTATGCGTACATTGATATGCTCAGATCCATCTTGAAGGAAAATAATATCGATTATCCGGAGATGTGATGATCCGTTACATTAGGTAGGTTCACTGCTAATCGGGGCTGGAACTCCCCAGCGTGCCGCCGCCGTTTTCACGGCTTCCGCCTTCATTCCGCTACGCTCCATTCCGGCGGAAGCCGTGAAAACATTTATTCAGATATGTTCCTCTCACATATATGGTTCCGAATCTAGGGGGAATTATGAATTCCTCGGCAAGTGCTTTCCATATTACGCGCTGGTGCTTTCCGTGAAGCGAAATGGCGCTTTCCGCAGTGCGAAACGGTGCTTTCTTGGGCATGAAATATTCAGTCATAGTCCTCGTTCGCGTCTTTCTCACTGAGGTAGAAGCCGAGCGGTACAGTTTCGGGCTCTTCATCGAAGTTCTCCGGCGCGTAGTAGCCGTAGATTGCCCACGCCTCATCGCCTTCCTCGGTATCGCCGATGACCACCGAAATGCTGTACAGAAACGCCGCATTGATGATCTCGGCCTGCATTGTCTCAAGAAACATCGTGATTCCTCCTTGTCGTGTTAGGTAAACATTCGGTCGATCCCGTCTGAGATGATGCTGCTGTCGCAGAGCCATTGCCACAGACAGGAACGCATATACTTTGCCATGTGCCGGATCTCGCCGCCGTGCTCGCGCAGAATCCGCTGCCATTCCTCGTCAAAGCTGCAGAGCCAGCCGTATAGTCCGTCATACTCTGCGATATGGGCGTTGATCCTGTCGATCACCTGATGATACTTCACGGTCTCGCCCTGATACCGTGCTCTCTCCTTGGTTGCCATCTCGGAGAGCGCCAACAGGATCATGTCGAAGCGCCGGATTGTCGCTTCATCGCTGTTGCTGAGATAATATCGGATGCCGGAAGCCAGCTCCAGTGCCTGCTGCATGACCTTCTGGCTTTGCATGAAGCGGTAGGAAATCCGGCACTGAACGAGCAGTTCGGTGTCAAGACCGCAGCTCCGGATGATGTCCAGCGTTTCCGCATCCGAAGCACCAAGCTCGTCGGTATAGCCCATCGCAAGCAGAATCGCATTGCATCCCTGCGGAAGCGGCTCTGCCGCCTCACTCACTCCCTCCGGCTCAGTACCCGCAGGATTCTGAGAGAGTGAGGGAGATGAGATTTGATTCTTTTCGTATTCTGTTCTATCAGTATTTAATTGCGCGGGATTCTCCAATATCGGTTTCTCCAACGTTGGATTTTCCAATGGTGGTGAGCGTTCCACTTCTCTGTCCGGCTGAAAATCTTGGTTATCCGCCGGGTTCTCGTAGACCAGATACTCGTTGCCACCCATTCTGCCGTCTGCGGTGCGGAGCCGCCGACGGGAGATGTAACCGCCTGCCTCGAGCTCTCTGAGCCCGCTGCGCACGCTGTCGATATTGTCTTTGGAGAGCGCTGTCAGACCGGTCAGGGTATAGTTCCAGTCGTCCGGCAGGCTCAGGATCACAGTCAACAGACCTTTTGCTTTCAGAGACAGCATTTGGTCTCTAAGATGATACCTTGCCATGACAGTGTAATTCCTGTCTTTTGGAACGCGGAATACCGTTCCGTTTGGATGTGGGTCGATTGGCTTTGGCATATCAATCTGCTCCTTTCAGATGGAATATATTAAATGAATTATCGTAAAATAGGCATGAAAAAAGCCGCCTTACTGAAATCGTAAGACGGCTAAAAAAGCAAAATATGGCATTGTCAAATTGCACAAACGACGTGTTGAAAAGCCTCAAACAGGCAAAAAAAGTGAAAAATATTCATTCCGCATACATATTTTGAGGGGCGTTTCCCAGGTCGAAAGTGGCATTTTTCCCGCAAATAGGGGCATTGAGTACACGCGAATTTCGTTGTTTTGCGGGACAGAGGGTAAAAACTCAAAGTGAAAAAAAAGTGAAAACCCTTGAAAAACAGCTGCAAATAGCGAATTATTTTTCACTATTCGGAAATATTTAACAATACCGAAGACAAGAAAAATGACGAAAGTGCGTATTTTCCGCGCTTTCGTCATTTTTGAGAGAGTGGAGACAGAGGGACTCGAACCCGCGACCTCACGGATGTGAACCGTGCGCTCTAACCAGCTGAGCTATGCCTCCGTTATCGTTACCTGTATATTATATCATATCTTTGCAGATTTGTCAAGTGCCAATTTGACATTTTTATGATGTGCGAAAAATGACGCATCACCGCGCATCTGAATGGGGGCTGCACGGGCATGCGGTCCGTGATGTTCCTGTTAGGGCGCGGCGTCAGAAATGAGCGCGGGCAGCCGTTTCTTCACAGCAGATCCTTTCCTTCTCAGATACTACAATATAATAGTATTAAAAATGCAATGCGCAATGGCTGCGGCAGATCTTCCGGTTCCCCGTGCTTTTCAGGCGGCACAAGATGTGGTATCTGATTCCCGGCAGTGCCGCCGGATATAGGGCGGCGCAAAAAAATGACAAATCTGAAATATTACGATCGCCATAAAACATATCGCTTTATGACAATTCTGCACAAAACCGGTATTTGTTAGCTGTATAATTTGTAAAATGTCGTTGAATCGACTTGACAAATCTGACGATGTATGGTATACTAAATCATCAACCAATGGGGAAGCTATACCTGTTTCGGGTGTGCAGGCGTACTGAGCGGCCAGCTCCCTTCACTTGCACGGGCTCTGCGGAGCACCGTACTCTCTGCGGGCATCTGTTTGAATGCTGCAGTGCAATGTTATAGGAGGAAAAGCCGATGGACCAGAACAGCCAGAGCCCGCCGGAGAAAAAGGGCTATCTCATCTATGTCATTGTCCGCAAGATCATTGTATATTTACTGTGTATCGCCATTGTTGTCGGCGCGATCCTGTTCGCTTCGAGCAGGACACCCGATAAGTCACTGTTCGGATACCGCTATTATACCGTGATTACGCCTTCGATGACGCCTGCCTACAAGGTCGGCGACATGGTGTTCGTACAGATCACCGATGCCGATGACATTGCAGTCGGGGATGTGATCACCTTTAATCCTTCCGGCGACAGCGAAGCATATCTGACGCACCGCGTGACCGAAAAGCTGACGAATTATGAGGGAACCGGTGTCACATGCTTCCGTACCAAGGGTGATGCGAACGATTCCGAGGATGCCTTCCTCATTGATGAGGCAAGAGTCATCGGGCGCGTGAAATTCGGCGTCCCGAAGCTCGGCTATATTGTCCGCTTTGTGCAGCTTCGGTGGTATTTTATCCTGCCGATCCTGCTTCTGATCGGGGTGATGCTCCGCTTGCTGCGTGCCTATTTCGCTGATGATGAGGATAATGCAGAAGATGAAGCGGACAGCGGCTCCAATCCGACAGAATCTCAGGCTGATGCAGCCAAAATCCAAGAAAAGGAGTAGAGAATTATGAAGAAGAACAGCAAGAAGAACGAACGCCGTGCGCTGATCGGCGCACTGTGCCTCGCTGCGGTGATTGCCGGAGGCTCGACCTTTGCGTGGTTCACCAGCAAGGATGAGGTTACGAACCGTCTGACGGCTTCCGCGGATTACGGCGTGAGCATCGTCGAAGACTTCACTCCGCCTGAGGACTGGCTCCCGGGTCAGAAGATCAACAAGGATGTCTCCGCTGTCAATACAGGCAATGTTGACGCATATGTCCGTCTGGCGATTCTGAACGATCTGAAGGTCAATGTGAAGGGCAGCGGCGCTGGTGTGGATTCTGATGCAACTGCTCTCCCGACTGCTCCTACCGATGAGGAATTTGTTGAGCTGAATCTCACCGCTGTGGAAGGCACTGCTCAGACCGCTACTGCGAATGCAGTTGCTAAGACCGCGAATTCTGTCAGCACGCTGCAGGCAGGCGGCACTTTGGTCTGGACACCGGACGGCGCTGTGCAGCCTACGGATGCGCAGAATGTTTCTGCGGGCGATGATGTTACAAACACCGATCCTGATTATGATGAAGCTGATCAGTTCAAGCCTACGAAGACCGGTCTCTACATCTTCAAGAGAACTGTGTATGAGGATCCCAACGGCAAAGAAGTGAAGTATTCCGGCTACTTCTACGATAAGGATACTGGTAAGTACTACGCACTCGAGACTGAGCCGAACACCGTCTATATCAACGGCATTACTGTGACGGATGCAAACAATGACGGCGTTCCGGAGTCCGTTTCCGGCGTCAAGCTTGCAACCACCAAGGATATCACGGTCAGCAATACCGATACCGCTGCGCCGAAGCTGATCGACATCAAGTGGTATAAGGGCGCAGTCGGCGAGACCGGCGAGTCAAACGCGAACAATGTCACAGCAGGTAACACGGCCGCAACCTGGATCCAGCTCTCCTATGAGGGTGTGACCGGCAAGCCGATCCTGATCGACATCGAGCTGGCAAGCGGCTGGGCGGACAACTGGACCTACATCCAGACCAACAATGATCCGAAGGTCGATGACAAGAACGACTTTGGCTACTTCTACTACAATGACATCGTCAAGGCTGGCAACACCACGCCGAAGCTGATCGACAGCGTCACGCTCGACAGCGCAGTCACGCAGGATGCCTACAACGATCTCGTCTATGATCTGAGTGTCGTGCTCGACAGCGTCCAGATCGCAAAGAATGAGGATCAGACGAATTACACCAACGACACGATCAAGACATGGCGGAACGGTGCAAGCGTCAACGCAGGCACCGGCAAGCCCACCTGGAACTGATTTTATGGCTGAGACCGGAGGGGTCAGAAGCATAAAAGGCATTTCCGTGACACGGTAAAATAAGCATATGGAGGAGGCTGGCGAATGAGCATCAAACGGTTGATGACTGCTCTGACGGCGGGCCTCCTCCTTTTTTCCTGTCAGTCTCTGACAGCTTTTGCGGAGGTCGCTCTGCCCGAGGGTGCGGTAAAGGGACTTCCGGAGAGGCTGACCGCGATGGATTCTGAGGGCAATGCAGTCAGCTCCGATACGGGCGAATATTTCTTCCATGTGGAGGATATGGACTACGGTGTGACCTACACGAAGGATGTCCAGCTCATGAATCTGCGCGATGACAAATCGTACCATATCTATTTCTATGTGGAGCCGCTCTGGAAGGACGGCGAGATCGACCTGGAGGAAGGCTGCGACTGCACCTTCTGGCTGGACGGGCAGGAGGTCTACCGCGGCAAGGTGACCGGCGAGCCCTATGACGGCTACATGGATCTGACCAAAGAGGTGCTGGACTGCGGCAATTATGCCCCGGGCGAGTCGCACACGCTGCGGTGCTCTGTGATCTGGAATGATCTCGATGTGCTGGTCGGCGTGGATAACGGGCATCGGCTTGTCGATATCGACGGCGAGCATGTGCTGGTCGGCTCGCAGGATTCCGGCTATGTCGAGGGTGAGATCGAGTTCAAGTGGATCTTCTATGCCGCTGTGGATGAGACCTATGATCCGCCGAAAACCGGCTTTCTCGCCGCAGACAGCCGTTTCTGGATCCTCTGCATCGCAGTGCTCAGCGTTCTGACATGCGGCATGATCGTGCTCGTGCTTCTCAAGAAGAAGCGGAAACAGAAGCAATGAAGCGCGGGTTTCTGATCTGCGCGCTGATTGTTCTGCTTGCAGCGGGTGCATACTGCGGCTGGCGCTACTATCAGGCGGAAATCCTGCCGGAGCAGCAGCTCACCGAAGCGAATGAACAGCAGGAGCAGCTGTTCGACGCGATCCGCCCGCCGGAGGAGTCTTCACAGCAGGCGTCGGACGGAGAGCCCGCTGCGCCTGAGAACCCGCTCGCAGATGCCGAGGCGGTCAATTCCGACACAGTCGGCTGGCTGACCGTGCCCGGCACACATATTGATTATCCCGTCTGTCAGGCCGCGGACAATGACTTTTATCTGCACAACGGCTTTGATAGAAAGCCGAATTACGGGCTCGGCTGCCCGTTTCTCGATTACCGCTGCGAGGGCGATTTCAGCGGGTTCAATTCGATCATCTACGGGCATCATATCACGAAGCAGCGCATGTTTGCGGATATTGCAAAATACAAGGATAAAGCATTTTTTCGGGCGCACCCGACGGGCAGTCTTGTGCTGCGGGACGGTATACATGAGATCCGTTTCTTTGCATACCTGACCGTGCCGAGCACTGCGCCTGCCTATCATGCGGTGTTCCTGACCGACGGCGAACGGCAGGATTATCTCGATTATCTCTTTGCGGAGGCGGTCTGGAGCACTGTTGATCCCGCCGAAATCCATACGGATATGCACCTGATCCTGCTCTCAACCTGCACTTATGAGTTCAACGAGGCACGGGGCGTTCTGGTCGGTATCCTGCAATAAAGTGCTGCATCCGAAGAACATGAAAAAGCACCGCACATCCGCAGAGACACGGAGTGCGGTGCTATTCTTTTTCCTTGCTGAGCCGCACGGAGATCAGAAGGATCACCGCCAGCATGGAGACTGTCACGATTCCCGCCGTGCTTCGCAGAAACGCGGCCGCATAGCCGAGCTTCGGGATGCTCAGAACGATCTTCCCGAGATAGGTTTCCTCTGTGACAGGGGCGTCTTCGCTGTTGTTCGCATCGCCCTTTGTGATGATGCCTTCTTCTTCGATGCGGACCGCGCGGTGCGTGACCAGCATCCGATCCCCGGTGCGGAACGAAATGACATCGCCCGCGCGGATCTCGGAAAAGGGCGTGTTTCGATTGACAACGCAGACGCTTCCGACGGGGATCGCAGGGGACATGGAGCCGGTCGTCACCACATAGAAGCGGAAGCCGCAGCAGATGAGCAGCAGCAGCGCGGCGGCGGCAGCAAGAAACAGATATTTCAGGACGGTTCCTGCGGCATGAAGCACCTTTTTCAGCGGGATCACCCCTTTCGGCAGCATCGGAATATACGGCGCAGTGATATGCGGGTTCCGCTTTCATTATACCACAATCCGCATGGCATTTCAAGTGCATTTTTTCGTAAAATCGAAGAAATTGCGCGAAAGCGCGGCGGATTGTGCAGCGCGCATGCGAGCCGGTATGCATTATAGCCGAACCGGTATACTGAAATTCATGCAAATCGCCAAAACTATGCCGCAGAGCTTCTGCGGCAGTTGCATTTTACGCGTATTTGTGATATAATAAACAGTAAGTATATCTGATAGTAAAATCGGATTCTTATACCCATTTGTCCGGCAGCTGCATGCTGAAACGGAAATTACAGAAAGGAGGGATCCTGTATGACACAGAAGCTCAGTCTGCGCAGACTGCTTCGCAAAGATGACCGCAGAAAGCTGCTCATCGCGCTGCTTTTGTTGCTGGCCGTTATCCTGCTGACCAAGGGGATGTTTGCGCTGCTGCACAGCACGGATTCCTCTACCAACCGCTTCAAATCAACAAATCTCGGCAATATCGTGCTGCTGGAGCCGACATGGGACAGCACCGGCCATGATATGGCAAAGACGGCTGAGCCCGGCATGGTCATCCCGAAGGATCCCTACGCTGTCAATGACAGCCAGCTGAACATGTATATCCGGCTGAAATTCACTGTAAATCTCGGTGAATTCGATGCCTCAGGCAAAACGGACAAATACAGGGAAGAATTCAACGCGGATGCCGATGAGAGAGATCAGCGCCGTCTGCGCGGTATCCTTTCTGCGATCATGCAGGAGGAAGGCACTGCCTTCGTCTCGGCGGAGACTTCTGCTGCGCAGACCGAGGACTGGACGGTCTTAAGTCTAAATCCCGCATTTGCAGCGGATCCGCAGAATTACAGCGAGGACGAAGACGAGCTCGTCTATTACTTCTACTACATCGCAGATACAGGAAATATGGCAGTCACCGCACCAGGAGCTGCAACGCCGGAGCTCTTTGATCATCTGGTGATGCCGGTCTACAAGAAGGAGTGGCTCGGCGTATTTGATCAGCCCTATTCGATCACCGTGGCGGCAGAGGGTCTGCCGGTCGGCAGCGAGGGTGCCATGACGGTCGAGCAGGCGATCGCTGCTTTTACGGCAGCAGCATAAAGGAAAGGAGTGTCAGAAATGTTTGAGATCCCGAAGGCGCGGTTTTTGAGCGGTATCCTTGCAGCCATGATGGCGGTCTGGAACATCTGCGCATTCCCTGCTGCTGCGGAAGACAGCACGGAGACCGCAGCAAGCGGCAGTGCATATACAACCGATACGACTGCGGAAACGACTGCGGCAGTCACAACGGCAGGAACAGAGGAAACGACCGCTGTGACCGATGCGGCGGAAACAGATGAGCCCCCGGCAGCGCCGGAGGAGAATCTGGTATATCAGAATGTTGCGCTCTATCCCGAGGAGGAGCAGGGGAGCAAAGCCGTGACGCTGGACGGCATGATGCCGGAGGGCGCCGATGTGACAGCCGTCGATGTTTCGGATCAGTATGACGGAATCGCTGCCTATGACATCACGATCATGAGCGGCGAGACAGCGTTTCAGCCCGCGGAGGAAAGTCCCATTCTGGTCGAGATCGTGGATCCCGCGATCCCGGCGGATGTCCCTGTCACGCTCTGGCATGTTCAGGATGACGGCACACGGGAGCAGATCCTGTATTTCTCTGCCGTAGAGGGCAAGATCAGCTTTTATGCATATGGCTTCAGCGTCTATGAGATCGTGAAGGAGGAAGGCACGGCTGCTGCGGGCGGCTGGCAGCTTGTAAACGGCATTGAAGATCTGCTGGCGCACGGCTCCGATGGTCTTTATATCTGTAACCCCGGCGGCTTTTTCTTCAAGAATACGGAGGTCAGTGCAAACAACAGAATCGGTATCGGAAAGACAAAGCCTGCGACTGCCACACCGCCCGATGCGGCTGTCCCGTATTTTTTTGAGCCGGTCGAGGGAACAACAAATAAAGTCTACGCCTATTGCTACCGCGACGGCGAGAAGATCTATGTATACAACAATAACAATAATTCCCTTCGGCTCGGCACGGAAGCGACTGCCTTTACTGTCAGCTATGACGATACCAACGGCTTCCGCTTCAATAACGGCGCGTGGTACTGGAACATGCAGGGCGGCGTAAACGGCAGCCGGTTCTGTTCCTATAACAATGCGGACGATGTCAACGCCCGTCTGAATCTCATGTATTATCATGTGGAGGGCGATGATCCCTTCGGACTGGACGGCAAGACCTACGGCCTGATGTATTATCCCGGCGGCACGCAAGGCTATGCGATGATGTCGTCTGAAAATCCGCATGCGCTGACCGAGATCGTGACGCGTGAGCTGGGTGATCCGAACGGTGTGACACTTTATGTGGACGAGGGCAGTGCGGTCAGTGAGTGGACCTTTGAAGCTGTGGGCGGAGACCAATACAAGCTTTCGTGCGACGGCGAATATCTCACAGTCAGCGGAAACAGCCTGACGATGACAGCTTCTGCTGAAGATGCTGCGGTGTTTCATGTGCTCGGCGATCAGAACGGGCGTTATCAGCTGAAATACAGCGGGCAGTTTGTGACCTATGTTCCGCCTGCGGAAGGCTCGACCGATCCTGCTTTGTTTACGCTGACGCCGACCGGCAGCACATGGCTGAATCTGATCGGTCGTGCAGACCTGAATCAGCAGCTGCTCACATTCTCCGCAGAGAGAATCAGTGCCTCCGATCTCCAGAATGACAAGATGTATATCATGTATATCCGTATCTGGAATCCGGACACCTTAAAGTATGATCTGTATGCGATCGACCGCGACGGTTCCCTGTATCCCTGCTATTCCGAGGGCGGCAAGATCATGTGGCTCGGCGACGGCACAACCTCTTTTGAGTGGAAATTCACGGAGCATCTCGATGCGGTTACCAAGGAGCCGAATCAATACTACGAGTTTTACAATCCTTACTCCGAGAAGTATCTTGCGCCGCAGCTGACAGGCAGGCAGATCCTTTCCGATGATACCATCGGCATCAATATGGAAGGCAGACAAAACGGCGACTACTCCTCTCAGCTGGTCGCGTGGGATAAAGGGCGATATGCGTATATCGGTGTGCGCCCGAATGCGGACAAAACCGCAATTGAGCCCTGCGGCGCTGCTGTCTCCTATCCGGTCTTTTTCGCGACCCTGGATGAACTGAATCTCACCGACCGCCTCCACGAGGTGCCGACCATCGACAACAAAGACTACGGCATCACGATGAAGATGGTCAATTTCGATAAGCAATCCGGCATGAGCTACGGAAATTCCAACGCTTCCGAAGCGACATGGACTTATTTCGGCGGCAGCGACTCCAACCAGATCAAGCACGGTCTGCTTTCCAATCATCTGCAGGAGAACGGGTATCCTGTCACCAATACCAATGTCGATTTCGCCGGGGCATTTGCCAACGCGACTGAGGTCAATCATCTCTTTCTGGAGCGCGTGCATGATACGAGCGGCTATTTTGAATTCGACAGCTGTCAGAATTTCGCAACCCTGAAGGCAACCGACGAAAACGGAAATGTGGTCGGATTCAACAGCAGTTCAGAAGGCTACGAAGACACAGTTGATTTTACCGTATATCACGAGCTCGGTACGCACAGCAGAAACAATGGTAGCAGCCCCACGCTGAAGCACGGTCAGTTCTTCCCGTATGATACCATTCTGCCCGGCGTTTACACGACGGCGAATAATACCGAAAACCTTTATACCGCACTCGCAAACAGAGAGAATGCCAATGTCGGTAAGCTTCCGCCCGAGGATCCCAGAAAATATGAGAAGCTGCACCTGATCCAGACAGAGGCACCGAGTGAGGCAGACTTCTACTTCGGCATGGAGATGGAGGCAGCGTTCGTGCAGACGCCGTCGGGTCTCGATGCATGGGGGCATGATATTGTCTTCGAGTTCACCGGTGACGATGATTTCTGGCTCTATGTTGACGATGTGCTGGTGCTCGATCTCGGCGGCACACACTCTGCCGTGATGGGCAAGGTCAATTTCCGGACCGGTGAAGTGACCTTTGATAAAGAAGGAAACAAAACACACGGAACAATGGAAACGACAAACCTGCGTCAGATCTTCACGGATAATTACATGTCCAATCATCCCGGCGCAACGCAGGCGGAGCTCAACACATATCTTTCGGAGTATTTTGCAGAAGGCGAAAATATCTTCAGGGATTACTCCAACCACAAGATGAAGATCTTCTATATGGAGCGCGGCGGCAACGCTTCCAACCTCTATATGCACTTTAACATCGCGGCTGTCACGCCGGGTCAGGTCGTTGTCGGCAAGAATGTCGTCGGTTCCGGTGCCGCTCTGCTGGACATGGATTTCCTTGAGTATCCGTTCCAGATCTACTACACCCTGCCCGACGGCGAAGGCGGTGTGGCAGGTGAGGAGCATCTGCTCGAAAACAACGATGAGAATATCTGCGTGGTCTATGAGAATTCGGGCTTGCCGGTTTCCTATTCCAGAAAATACAGACCGCCGGGATTCTCGGAGGAACAGTCGTATGATCATGTTTATTTCGTAAATCCCTCCAGGGACATTGCGATCAACTTCCCGGACGGTACCATTTCCTATCGCATTGTCGAGTGTGCCGTTGACCCGTCGGTTTACAGCACTGTCACGATCAACGGAGAGGCTGTACCGCCTGAGCGGGTCGAGGTCCGCGGTACGCTGAAGAGCTATTCAACCGTGCCAGGTTCTGCAACGCAGAAGCCGAGTCTTGCCTTCGACAACCATGTTTCCGACAATGTGATCAAGGATCTGTTTGTGACCAAGCAGCTTCTCGATGAGAATGACAACGAGATCACGGACGATTCTGTGACATTCGACTTCCGGCTCTCTCTTTCGTCGATTCAGGTTGCGCCGGAGAATATCCCGCAGGTCAGTATGCACGATTATTATGTGCTGTCTCCCGAGGGGAAGCTTTGCGTCTTTGATCAGGAAGAACAGAAATTTGTCCCGACCTCGGTCGATTACAGCCGTGAATTCATTTCTGATCTGAAGGCTGCGGCGGAGAATAATACGACAGTCTCCGGTATTTCTCTCTATGATGTGACATTCACCACCTCGCCGCACGGCGGCATTTCCAAGATTCCTGCCGGATACACGATCTGTGTGCCGAGTCTTCCGGTCGGATCCGTCTTCAAGGTGACCGAGGATAACAAGGAAGGCTACGGCCTGGTCGGCTACGAGCAGATTCTCGGCGAAAGAATCAACGAGCATCAGCAGCATGAACCCATTCCTTCCTACGATCAGTATGCCGGACACAATACGGTCAATGTCGGCAGAGTCATCGCGGAGGAAAATCCCCAGATGATGGTCGTCAACAAGAAGGGCTACAGCCTCAGTGTCAATAAGAGCTGGAGCGACCTGAGCATCACGACCGCACACGACGCGGTGTATGTTGCTGTGTATGTGGACGGCACGCTGCTTCCGGGAACCGTCCGCCGGATCAAATCGCCGGATACCAGTGCCTACTACTTCTGGAATGATCTTGAACCGAATGCCGACGGCACCGAGCGCACCAGTATGGATGGATATACCGTGCGGGAAGTCAAGCTCACCGGCGCCGTTGTCGGCGATGACAATGTCGTGACATCCTATGCCACGCTCACACCGGTCCCGGATGGCGGTACGATCATCCTGAATGCGACACGTACACCGGATATGATCCCGCCCGGCGAGACGAATCCGGATGCGGAATACGAGTATGTGGTTTCCGGCGAAAAGGGAATCCCTGATGGGACGACCCGAACCGACACCATCACCAACAACCGCAAGGGCGGCATCGCTGTGAGACTCTTCCGCTGGGATTCGACAGTTCCGCTGAAGGGCGGCATATTCACTCTCACCGACAGCCAGGGCAATACCGTCGGCGAATACACTTCCGACTCGCAGGGCATTGTCACGATGCTCTATGATTTCCGGAAGAATGAGATGTATACCCTGACGCAGACGGCAGCGCCGCGCGGCTATGTCGGCCTGCAGAAGAATGTCTGCTTCCGCGTGGAGAACGACAATACGGTTGCCCTCTTCTATGAGGACGGGACACCCTGGGGTCCGCAGGACGAACAGGATCCGCACTGGGCAAATAAGAAGAACGGCAGCGACGGTTTCTACGGGTTTGTGGACCTGTATAACAAGCCGTTCAATTTCAAGATTGCCAAGATGGACAGCGCAGACCACGAACACATGCTGGAAGGCGCGCACTTTGCCCTCTACAAGGAAGCAAAAACCTCGATCATCGGCTATGTGAAGAACAAGGATCCGCTGACCGGCTTCGAGGATATGACTACCAATGAAGAAGGCATTGTGTATGTCTGCGGCGGAGACAGCGGCCGGACGGTCAATCCGGGCGCGGAAGGCGCGGTCTACTTCCTGAATGAGACAGTTGCGCCGCGCGGATATCAGCGAATGGAGGAAGACATCATTCTGCGGATCTCCCCGCTCGGTGTGCCCAGTCTCATCAGCGACAGCTACAACGGCAGACTGGTCGAGACGGAGGACAGCTATATCTATACGCTCGATGTTCCGAATACCAGTATGCTGTATTTTGACATTGAGAAGACGATCTTTGTCGATCAGTACATCCACGACAGCGATCCCACGCAGAAGTTCCTGTTCCGGATCGACCGGTTTGCGCCGAATGCGACTGTATTCACCGATCCGCTGGATTCCTTCTATGTTACGCTGAACTGCAAAGATCAGGCGGAAACACCGAAAACGCTCCCGCCTGTTACCGACCGCTTCCGCTACGATGCGGACAGCGGCGAGGTCACGGTCAGCTATCTTGATTCCGAATCCTACACCTTCCCCGCCGCTGTCTGGCAGGGCACGCAGCTGGTCGGTGTCACGGAGCCCGGGATCTATCTGGTGACGGAGATGGCCGGCTGGTCGGAGACAGATTATGATTTCTGGGACGGCACCAATGTCTACCGCGGATTTGCCGGCGGCGGTGAGAAGCTCACAGGAACACAGACTGTCAAGATGATCGTCACATCCGCGAATTCGTCCTACAAAAAGGACAGCACAAAGACCGACCGGCCGACTGCATGCTTTACCAATACCGAGAATGAATACGCATTCCTGAGTTCACAGGCATTTGCAGAGAACAGATTCCGTGTTCCGGTGCAGGAGGAGCAGGAGGCACAATCCTGACGAAAAGGAGGTTTGATGGATGAAACGGCGTCACAAACGGGCAGCGCTCATTGCCGGCATCGCATTTATGGTTCTGACACCGCTTGTCGTGTTTGCCGCGCTTTACAGAAGCTCAAAGCGTGTGAATCCATTTCAGCCCGGCTCCGTGGAGATCGAGGTGCAGGAGAACGGCGATCCCGGCGCTGCCCTTGAGCAGCAGGAATACACATGGACAGAGGACAACGGCTCCTATGTTTCTGAGAAGCCTGTGCGGATCAAGGATGACCGCACCAATCCGGGCGAGGAGCTGCGTGTCTGTCTCGTGCCGATGTGGTTCGATCCGGACGGCGGGATCTGCGGTGTTTTTGATATGAGCCATCCGGTGCTGAGCGGCAATACACTGACCTATACCGACGGCGACAATCAGATGATTCTGCATCTGGTTGACGGCTGGGCGGCAAACGGCTGGGAATACCGGTCGGACGGCTGCTTCTATTACACCGGAGCGCTGAACGGCAGTCATCTGACGGTGCAGCTTCTGTCAAGCGTCGAACTGAATGCGGCAGCCTATTCGCTCACAGAGGACTATGAGCTGCAGCTCGATGTCCTTGCGGACGCGATCCAGAGCAGCGGCAGCGCGGCTTCAACGAGAGAGTGGGCAGCGCATACACCGTGACGGCATGCGGTCTGAATCAGATCTGAATATGCAGCGGCAGCGGGAGAAGATCCCGGTGCCGCTGCTTTTTGTATGCGATATCCCGGCAAATTCTGTGCTTTTTGTTTATTTTTTCTGTTGTGTATTGTAAGCGCCAACCATTCCCGGCTCAACTCATAAAGAAATGAGCCGAGGAACATCCTCGGCTCAAAATGTATCAGTGTAACGCGAAC
>JAEEGK010004974.1_pt1 | contig 32272 bp, 33 predicted proteins | sample 8958771 | NCBI WGS metagenome assembly JAEEGK01 (sample SAMN16246547, study PRJNA631951) | gut metagenome | biome: gut microbiome; feature: rumen; material: SC-attached | host: Bos | place: Iran: Karaj | collected 2018-10
GATCCTCGCGGACCTCAGCTTCGTCGGTGAAATGGACATCCTGAAGGAGAAGTTCGAAGAGGCCAAGAGGAACAACGACCCGTCGGTCTCTCAACTGAACGAGATCGAGATCAAACCCGCAGACATCGGACGCGTGTTCCGTGTCGAGCCCTCCAAGAAGAAGAACGAGATCAGACGCGCAGCACCCGTCACATTCAAGGACGGGGCATACGACCTCTCCCTGGAATACGGCGACGTCCTGAACGATGTGGACGGCCAGACCGTGCTGCTCCTCGAGGACCTGTCATCATGGATGGTGTCGGTCACATTCTTCAAGAAGGAGACGAAACTGGTGAAGATGGAACTCGAGATCCCCGACTGCCCCGGTTCCCAGGGACAGGTCCTGGAATGGATCGCTTCCACCAACGTCAACCTCATCTCCGTATTCAGCAAGGTCAAGATCAGCTACCAAACCACCATCCTAGAACTGGTGGCGGATTTCAGCACGTGCAAGTACACCGTCGACGAGATGAAGAAGGAACTTCCGAAGGCCCTCGACAAACTGAACGGAATATTCGAACTGATGTCGTTCGAGGAATTCAACTGAGGTCTCCCCATGGAACGCAACGAACTCAAAGTGAAATACGGCATCAAGGACGATGCCCTTCTGGAGAGGACGCTCAAGACCTATCAGGAGATAGATGTGCCCAGGCTGCTCTCCATGGCCGCCGACGGAGCGGATGCACTTGTGGAGATCACCAAAGCGGCGGTGGATGACGCGATAGCGTCACACGGCGCCGATGCCGAACTGACATACCCCGAGACAGGATACGGACTCCCGACCATCTTCGCATGGAAAGGCATCGAGACAATGACCCTCGCGAAAGCGAAGGATCTTCTGGATTCATTCGGACCTTCGGCAGCATCATCGGTGGAGGACGGACTCGCAGCAGGCGAGAAGGCCATGTACACCGCCGAGATACTCGAATCGATCGCATACATCAACGGCAACGGCAGCGGATTCATCCCCGACCAGGTCCTGAGAGGACTCGGTCTGAGTTTCGTGGACGAGACCATCCCGGGAGCCTTCCTGTTCCTCGGAGGCCACGCCTCCGGAGATGATGTCAAACTGATGATCAGGAGCGTCCAGGGAAAAGGAATGGTCGTCATGGCATCAGGAGATTATCCCGAACTCATCAAGATGCAGGGCATCGAGATGGGTCTGGACAGGATGCTCTACCCCGTCGGTATGTACACCGGAACGGTACACGCACTCAACTTCGCCGTAAGGGCGGGACTTACATTCGGTAACATCGCATCGGGAGACAGCGAGAAGCTCGCGGAATACCTCTCCAAACGTCCGAAGGTCGTCGTTGTCGAGACCGGCCCTCTGTGCGCACTCGATGCTGCATTCGCATTCGCGGCACTCAAGCACAGCGCATGCATCGTAACGAACCAGAACCTCCCCGAGATACCGGGAGCGGTCAAGGTCTGCAAGGACCTGTCAGACATCGTCCAGGTGGGAATGGAGGAGAGAGGCATCGTACTCAACGTCGAGCCCATCGAGCTCCCCATCGCTTACGGACCTGCGTTCGAGGGAGAGGTACTCAGGAAACCCGACACCTATGTCGAAGCCGGAGGTGCGAGAAGCACAGCATTCGAACTCCTCGTGTCCAGACCCGAGAGCGAGATCGAGGACGGAAGCGTCAGGGTCATCGGAAAGGAGATCGGCGAATTCGAAGGCGGATCCGTCATCCCGATGGCGATCATCGTCGAGGTGTACGGAAAGGACATGCACGACGATCTGGAACCCGTCATCGAGAGGAAATTCCACAGTTCACTCAACTTCGGAGAAGGAGTCTGGCACACCGGCCAGAGGGACACCGACTGGATAAGGATCAGCTACGGGGCCAAAGAAGCAGGATTCACCTTCAGGGATATCGGAAGGATACTCATCCACAAGATCAAGGAGGAATTCGGAGGCATCGCGACCAGGGTCCAGGCGACCATCATCACCGATGAGGATGTCATAAACCAGCGCAAGGAGGAGGCCCTCAAGGTCTACGAGAAGAGGGACGAGCGCATGAAGGGTCTGAAGGACGACCTGGTGGACGTGTTCTACACCTGCACCATGTGCCAGTCATTCTCGCCTGCGCACACATGCGTCGTTACACCCGAGAGAATCGGTCTCTGCGGTGCCATCAACTGGCTTGATACCAAGGCAGGACACGAGATCTCACCCAACGGACCGTTCCAGCCCCTTGATAAAGGAGCGATAATCGACGACAACAAGGGAGAGTTCGTCGGTGTCAACGACATGATTACTGCGGCATCGGCAGGGAACATCGAGAGACTGTGCCTCTACAGCATCATGGACTGCCCCATGACCTCATGCGGATGCTTCGAGGTCATCGCAGCGATGACCGTGGACATGCAGGCGATCGTGCTCGTGGACAGGGAGTTCACGGGAATGACACCTGTCGGAATGAAATTCTCAACCCTTGCAGGAAGCATCGGCGGCGGAAGACAGACCCCGGGATTCATGGGAATCGCCAGAAGATATATTACCAGCGACAAGTTCATCTCGGCAGAAGGAGGAATAGCAAGGATCGCCTGGATGCCCAAGCATCTCAAAGAGGTGATCTCCGAGAGCTTCAACAAGAAAGCGAAGGAGATGGGCATACCGGACCTCATGGACAAGATCGCCGATGAGACGGTCACGGACGATGCGGAAGGACTCATGGTCTGGATGGCACAGGTGGACCACCCCGCACTGAGCATGGACCCGCTGCTTTGAAGATAACATGACAGAGATACCCCAGATCACCGACAAGTACACAGGTACCGTAAACGAGGTCACCCTGGGCAAAGGGGACTACATCGCAGGAGGAGCGAACGGTATGCCCTTCCTCTCATTCGAGAACGGTCTCAAGAGAAGGCCTATGATCGCAGGAGAGGTATGGGACGATATCACCGATTTCCCGCCTGTAGCGGAGGCCATGTTCTCGGGACGCTGCAAGGATCCCGTCGAGTGGGCCACCATGTGGAAGGAGATCGGGGCGGACATGATCTGTCTCCGTCTCATGAGCACCGACCCCGGTAAGAAGGACACATCAGCCAAGGATGCGGCGGCGCTCGTTCAGAAGATCTCCGACAAAACAAATCTTCCGATAATGGTCTGCGGTTCGGGAAGCATCGAGAAGGATATCGAGGTGCTCACGGAGGTCTGCAGCACCGTCAAGGATACAAGACTGATCATCTCCAAGGTCGACGAGTGCGAATACAAGAAGCTCGCGGCAGCTGCGATGGCCAACAACCACGTCATCCTCGGATTCTCCAATCTGGATGTCAACCTCGCGAAGCAGATGAACATCCTCCTAAAGGATTACGGCCTCGAAGGCAAGGACATAGTCATGGACCCGCTGATGGCAGCACTGGGAATGGGTCTTGATTATTCATATTCCGTCAACGAGAGGATCAGGATGGGTGCCCTCCTGGGCGACAAGATGCTCCAGGTCCCGATGGTCTGCGACTGTACCGCATCATGGGATGTGGGAGATGCGACCAACGAGGACGACGGCACACTCGGCGACGTCACATACAGAGCCACATGGTGGGAGGCCATCACTGCGATGGCGGCGATGATCTCAGGAGCTGACATCCTCATAATACGCGGAGCACCCGCGGCAGACATGATCAAGGTATACGCAAGCGAACTGACGGAGGTGCTCTGATGCCGACGGCAATAGAATACTTCAAGCTCCTCCCCAAGACGAACTGCAAGGACTGCGGACAGCCCACATGCCTCGCGTTCGCCATGCAGCTTGCTAACCAGAAAGCGAAGATAGAGGACTGCCCTCACGTCGAGAGCAGCGCCAAGGATTCCATAGCGGAGGCTGCGGCACCCCCGGTCAAGACCATCACCGTCGGTACCGGCAACTCGAAGATCCCGATGGGCGGAGAGACCGTCCTGTACAGGCACGAGAGACGCTTCATCAACCCCACGGCATACGCGCTCACCATCTCCGATGAACTCGGTGAGGATGAGATCGCAAAGAGGGTCGAATACGTCAAGAGCATCAGCTTCGACCGTATCGGTATGATATTCAAGGCCGACATGGTATCCGTCAGGAACGATTCCAAGGACCCTGCGAAGTTCAAGACAGCTGTCCAGAATGTCATGAAGACGTGGACACAGCCCTTCGTCCTGGAATCCGACGATCCTGAAGCGGTCAAGGAGGCCCTCACGATCAGCAAATCACGTGTACCTCTCGTATACGGTGCGACACCGGAGAACTTCGATGTCATGCTGAACATCGCGAAGGAGAACAAGGTGCCCCTCGGAATCAAGGTGTCCTCACTCGATGAGGCGGTCACATTCACCGAGAAAGCGAAAGCGTCAGGATATGACGAGATCATACTGGACCTCGGCGCCAAGGGCATCAAGGACATCCTCGAACAGCACACCATCGCCAGGCGCGCGGCCATCAAGAAGAAGTTCAAACCTCTGGGTTACCCGCTCATGAACCGCACCGGTTCGGGCGAGTACGCGGTCATGACCGCTGTGATCTCCACACTGAAGTACGGAAGCCTTGTGATCTTCGACGATCTGAAGAACTACGAGGCCCTGCCTCTGTTCACACTCAGGCAGAACATCTACACCGATCCGCAGGTCCCGATCCAGGTCAAGCAGGATGTCTATCCGATAGGCAACCCCGACGAGCACTCGCCGATCATGTTCACCACGAACTTCTCGCTCACATACTTCACCGTACGTGCGGATATCGAGAAGTCGAAAGTGCCCGTATGGCTGCAGATCGTCAACACCGACGGACTGTCTGTCCTGACCGCATTCGCGGCAGGGAAGTTCGATGCCGACCACATCAAAGCGGCATTCGATGAATCAGGTGTCCTCAGCAAGAGCGACGGCCCCGTGATCGTACCGGGACTCGTATCGAAGATCTCAGGAAAACTCGAAGAGGCCATCGGAAGGAAGGTCATCGTCGGTACTACCGAATCGAAGAACATCCCGAAGCATCTGAGACAGATGTCAATCTGATATCATTTTGACAAGCTGGCTCATTGCGATTCCGAAGGGTGTGTCCGCGGGAACATCGAGTTCCTCGCCTTCCATCGCGGCCTCGCTGATGTAGTCATCATGGGGCATCACGAAGACGTCGTCGAAACCTGCGGCATCCGCTTCGGCCTTCAGTGAATCCGATATCTGACCGAACACGTTGTTGATCACCAGTATCCTACGGTCGGATTCTATGTTCACTTCATCAGCCAGCTTGGCAAGACGGGAAGCTGTCCTGACACCGATCTTCGTGGGATCGGAGACGAATATCATGACATTGGCCTTGGGGAGGACACGCCTCGAGAGGTGCTCCATTCCGGCCTCGTTGTCTATGACCGTATACTTGTAATTCGGGATGAGTTCCATGAAACAGTTCTTCAGGACGTCATTGGTGAAACAGTAACATCCCTCACCCTCGGGCCTTCCCATGACCAGCAGGTCCATCCTGTCGGTCTCTGTCATTATCTGACGAACGTGGAGTGTGATGTAATCCTGCTTGCTGATACCGGGAGGTATCATGTCAGGGTGTGCGACGATCTCGTTCCTGAGACCGCCTATGGTGCCGGTAACCTCTATGCCGAGCTTGTCACAGAGATTGGAATTGGGATCGGCATCGACCGCCAGGACTATCTCCTTCTTCGAGAGTGCCCTTGCGAGCTGGGAGGATATGGTGCTCTTTCCCACACCGCCTTTTCCGACGAGTGCGATTATCATTGGAGACCGTACCTCTGCTTCAGTGTTTCAGATACGCCCTTGAGGAGATCGAGGACCTTGTCCACATTCTCTTCGGCGACAAGTCCGAGACCGCACTGCGGTGTGATGAGGGATTGTACAGCGGCCTTCTGCCTGTTGATTCCTTTCTCTTCCATCTTGTCGAAGACGGATTCCATCCTTGCGACCAGGGACTCTACGGTCTCCTTCTCTATGGCCTCGTCGCTCGAAGGTACGATACCCCACGCGACCGCTCCGCCCTTCTCGTAGAATTCGGTGAGCTCGTCGGGGAACATGATGAGATTGTCGGCGTACTGGTACGCATCGATGCTGAGTATGTCGATGTTGGTCTTCAGAAGGAGCGGCCAGTTGGTGTTGCCGCAGCAGTGCACTCCCCTGTAACAGTCCACGCCTTCGAGGGCCTCGTTGATCCAGTTCATCGCCTGTTCGTCGGAGATCGATGCGAAGGGTGTTCCGAGCATCGAGAGCGACGGTTCGTCGAAGAATATGATGACGTTGGAATTCATGGAGGACAGTCTCTTTGCCTGCCATTTGGCGCTCATGTTGACCGTCTTCCTCACGATTTCGCCGTACGACTCGTCGTAGATGACGGGACGGTCGTTGGCATCCAGGATCTGGAGTCCTTCGCTTATCGGTCCTGTGACCTGTCCTTTGACCGCCTGGAAATCCTTGACGTCCTTCTCCAGGAGTTCGAAGAATCCCGCATAGAGGTCGACAGGATACACGAAGTAATCCACATCGTCATTGAGGATGGCCATGTACGCCTCGGTGGGGTCGTAATCGTTGAGGTCGACCTTCGCCTTGTCACCGTCGATCTTCAGTCCGGGGAGGTGCGCTCCTGTCTGGACATACATGCTCTCCTTGTATCCCCTTGCAGGCAGCTGGGGCCATGAGGGGCAGGTGATCCTGCCGTCCAGTATCTTGTCGATAGCCTCTACCGAGTTCTTGTAAGGCTGAGAACCGATGAGTGTAGTAGCGAAATTCCAATCCATTGCCCGAGAGATTGGCACCCGATTATTAGAATTTGTTCGTCGGAACGGTAGGAAATTTGGAATCGTCGGTATGAGGCAGGAATTGAGCCGACATGTATTCGTCGTAGAACACAGGATCCGAACCCAGATCGACATAGGTCATCTTCGGGAATGCGATGTCCACCCTGTCCCTGAACTCTCCTGAGAGCAGTGCCCCCTTCGCACCTGACAGCGAAGCATTGCCCAGATACACGTACTTGGAACGGTCCACATCCGGGAACAGACCGATCGTTATGGCCGATTCCATATCGATGAAGTTGCCGAACCCTCCTGCGATGTAGATCCTCTCGAGATCGTCGAATGACACTCCGAGACTGCGCACCATCGTTCCCGATGCAGAGTATATCGCAGCTTTGGTCATGATCACATTGCTGATCTCGCTCTGTGTTATCACCACGTTGCCGGCGATGGTGAACACACCGTCCTTCGCATTCGCTTTCTCGGTGAAGTTGCCGCGTCTGTCCAGGAATCCCGCGAGGAAAAGCTGCGCTACGAGGTCGATGATACCCGAACCGCAGATGCCTTTGGGCTCTCCGCCTCCGATCACCGTGTAATGGACCTTGCCGTCGATGATGCGGACGCTGTCGATCGCACCGTCCTTGGCGAGCATGCCTGATGTCATCTGAGAGCCTTCGAATGCAGGCCCTGCCGAGGATGAACAGCACAGCAGCATGTCCGCGTTACCTATGGCGACCTCACCGTTAGTACCTACATCGATGAGAAGTGCCAGACCTTCGTCTCTGTCCATTCCCGAGTCGACTATGTCGCTTGTGATATCCCCGCCTACGTAAGACGAGACGGAAGGCATGCAGACGACCTTCGCGTCGGGATTGATATGGAGTCTGCTCTCCTTTCCCGTGATCGCTGCATCCTTCACGACGGGCTCGAACGGAGGGTATCTGATCGGTGACGGGTCTATCCCGAGGAACAGGTGTGTCATTGCTGTATTGCCTGCGATGTATGCTGATCTTATCTCATCCTTGGAGAAACCGGGTGCGTTGCATCCGTCTATCAATCCGTTGATCGTATCGATGACGAGATCGCACAGTTCTTTGGTTCCGCCTTCGCCCGCGTACTCTATCCTGGCGAGGACATCCTCTCCTCTGGACCTCTGTCCGTTCATATCGGCCGCTCTGTACACGACCTCTCCTGTGGAAAGGTCGATTATCTCTGCTGCTACGGTCGTAGTACCGATATCCACAGCAAGTCCGAAACCTTCCGATAACGGTGAAAGCGGACCGATGTCCTCTGTCCTGTGATCTATGGCGGCTATGACCTTCCCGCTGTCCTCATCAGGAACGGTGACGACCATGCCGTCATAGACATCGGTCTGACAGGCGAGAACGCGTTCGTTGCCCACCTCCACCATGCACTTGCCGCATCTCCCGTTGCCTGCGCAGGGGAGCTTGATCTTCACGCCTGCCTTTATCCCGGCATCAGAGATCCTGGTACCCTCTGGTACATCGGCGGTTTTGCCTTCAGGCAGGAACGTGACGTGACAGACCATGATTGCGTATCATCCGTTGTCAATAAAAAGTATCGTCAGACGACAAACACGGTGATCGTGACCGCGATGACGACGATCAATGACAAGATTGTCAGTACGAAGTACCTCTTGGCCCTCTTTGCTGTATTCTCATCGGTGACCGGGTGCTGTCCTCTCTTCCTGTAGTATTCTCTGACAGGTATCTCCAGCTTGGAGAGTGTCAGGAACGCCGGACCGCTGGCCTTGAAACCGCGTGACCTGACATCGAATCCCAGATAGGTCATGTACAGTATCATCGCTACTGCGACCCAAATCATGATGATTCCGACTGAAAGGATCAGTTCCATAGCTGCGATAGAGCCGTTTGTTTTGATAATCCTTGCTCTCGCTGAAATATGAAAAGAAGAAAAGTGCGGGTTGCCCCGCGTTTATCATTCAGGCTGTGGCGACATCGGTTGTGAACATCTTGATCCTGAAGTTATCAATCATGATATGACTGTCTTCAGTGGACTTCACCCAGTTGTCATGCCAGTCGTGCCATACACCATCCATCAGGTAGAAACTCTCGCCCGCATTGACTTGGAGGGCTCTATCAGTGCTTCCTGATGAAGAAGATCACCACTCCGGCGATTACCGCCACGGCGGCGATACCGCCGACGATGCCACCGATGAGCAGACCGTTGTTGGCTTTCTTGTCATCCCCTGAATCCGATGAATCCGGTGAATCCGGAGACGGTCTCTCATCCGGAGAGGGACCAGAGTCACTTGTCCAGTTGGCATAGATCGTTCTGTCTGAATCGTACACGTTATCCGGCAGAACCTGTACTCCGCCGGAGGGGCTCGTGAACCATCCGATGAACACATATCCATCACGGGTCGCAGTGGGAAGCGAATCAAGCTTTCCATCGATTCCGGTGACGGCTGATGTGACCAAACATTGACCTCCGTTCGCATCGAAGGTTACGGTCTTGTTGTACCAATGTGATATTATGACCGATCCTGCACTCGATGCTCTGATCTCAGTAGCTGTGATGTTGGTGTTGACCGAATTAGCCCCATGAAGATTGATTGAACTGGATGTTACAGCAAGTCCGTTGTCGGGCAGTCCGCTGACCTCCAAATACCCGCCGGTCATATCGAAGGATGTGCTGTAACCGCCCACAGTTCCAATCTTATTGTTCGCATGGATTGTCCCTCCTGAGATGGTGATATTTCCTCCGCCGCCACTTATATTCTCAGCATAGATCGGGAAATTAGCATTGATTGTGTAATCTCCGCCTGCGATAGTGATGTCACCATCGTAGGAATAAATACCGTCACCGAATGAGCTGGGATTGGTTATCGTCAGACTGCCGTCTCCCGATATGTTTATCGATTTCCATGCATGTATGGCACTGCTTAATACACTGCCGCCAACCTGCATATCTATCGTACTATTACCAATCAATACGATGTTCAAAGGATCATAGTTCCGATTGAAGAAAATGGTAGAATACGAATCGAAAGTACTGTAATAATAGACATCATCGTCCAAGGTCGCATTGTTGAGTGTAAGCGTAAAGGTGGAAGCGACATATGACCAACCTTCCTCGCTATTCGTCTCATCCCCTGTCACGGTATGTCCGTTTATGTACATGTGTGGGGCTGCTGCATCCGCCGAATCGGCCGTGAACACCATGCACAGCATGACCGCTGCGATAACTATCGCGATTGCCTTCTTCATCCATCCACCCTCGATTGGCTCATAATCTGTACCCAGTCTTCAGAATATATAGCCGATAGGTAGTGAACATTCATTTATCGTATTCCGATCGTCTTCAGACAGATCATTTCAAAGAATAATAAGCAAGTATGGTGGGCCCCCCCAGATTTGAACTGGAGTCACATGCACCCCAAGCATGAAGGATACCAAGCTACCCCAAGGGCCCGATGAAAAATGTTTGAAAGGTAAGAGGTTTGCGAAGCCTTCATCCGAGAGGTGAGATCTCTTCGATGAGGTTTGCGTGAGAAATGATCATCCTGCGGCAGCAGTATCTCTCAAGACCGAGGTCATCGAGAACCTTCTGCGGGTCCTCGCCCATACCGACACGCTTGACGTACTCGGGGTAGGCGGAACCGATGACTTTGCCGCATGTGAAACACCTGACGGGAATGATCATGCTATCACATCACCTGTATGACTTCTGCTTCTTTGCACGGGCACCGGGACCGAGCGGGTTCTTCGGCAGTTTTCTCCTGTCATCGTTGATGATGAGAGTCCTGTCGTATGCCCTGTAGGTCGCCTCGAGCTCCTCGTCCTTGAAGAACTCGCACATACCCCTTGCAATGGCTGTCCTGACGGCTGCTGCCTGTCCCATGACTCCGCCACCGTTGACAGTGACGGCGATGTCGACCTTGCTTGCCTTGTCGCCTGCAAGTCCGAGGGGTTCCTCGATCTTGAGCCTGGCGAGCTCGGGTGTGTACAGCGCAATCGGGATCTTGTTGACGGTGACCTTTCCGGTACCCTCTTTGACGACCGCCCTAGCGATGGCTGTCTTTCTCTTTCCTCTTGTGTTAACGCACTCCATGGGAATCACCTGACATTCGAACCCAGGAATTTGGAAATGGCTCCAAGGGTCGTGTATTTGCCACTGATCTTCTTCATTGCGTCCTCGATCTTCACTGTCTCTGCGTCCGCGAACTGTTTGGGGGTTCCGACGAAGACGTGGAGTCTCCTGTACGCCTCTCTACCGGAGGTCGATGTCCAGGGGATCATACCTCTGACGCTTCTCTTGAACAGGAGGTCTGCCCTGCGGGGGTAGAACGGACCTTTCCTCTTGGTTGTGTCACCGCGGTCTACCCTTGCTTTGTAGTCTGCGAAGACCATGTCCCTCTCTCCCGTGACGACGATGCTCTCTGCGTTGACGACGACGATCTCCTCGCCGTCCATGATCCTCTGTGCTACGATGCTTCCGAGCCTTCCGAGGACTGCATTCCTTCCATCGATGATTGTGACCATTCCGAATCACCTCATGATCCTGACGTTCGAACCCTTGGGGTTCTCTGCCATGAGATCGCGGATCCCGATGGCCTTTCCGCCTGCATCCACAATCGCTTTCTCTGCAGCCTCTGAGAAGCTCCATGCTGCGACTGTCAATTTCTTGCTAATGCTGCCTGCTGCCAGAACTTTACCGGGGACTATGATGGTCTCTCCGTCGTTGGCATACCTGTCAAGTTTGCTAAGGTTGGTCTCGGCCCAGTTTCTCTTGGGTTTCTCGAGCCTCTTAGCAATGTCTCGCCAGACAGCAGCTCCGTTGTCCCTCTCCTGCGCTTTCAGATCGCTGATGAGCGCGATGAGGGCAGGGTCTGTTTTGTTGAAGCGTTGACTCTTCATATTTCTGACTCTCCCGACATTGGGTAACGGCTCTGATGGTGATGTCATTAATAAAGGTTAGCATCCCTTATTGACAGAAAGGACGCGTCACGCATGCGTATGCCTTTGGTACTCGTTATATAGGGGGAACGATTAAACCCTTGGTACGGTGATTGAAGATGATCAGATTCGGTCCGGCCGGCATACCTCTTTCTTGTAAAGGACGCACACTCAAAGACGGTGTCGAAGACGTCCACGCACTCAGTCTCACTGCACTCGAGGTGCAGATGATAAGGTCCAGGACCGTGGAGACGTACCCTGATGAGGACATCATCGGTCTGACCATGAAGACCGTTCCCGACCGTATGATCGTGGAGATCGACAGGGACGGGGAACTGATCAACGACCCCAACGAGCCCATCGAGGAGGATGACATACTGATCTGCATGGTCTCCGGAGTCACCGAGAACTTCGGCGAACTGTACGACATCGGCTATCTCGCCAAGAGAGTTGATGTCAGTCTCTCGCTGCACACACCGTACTACATGGACCTCTGTTCGAACAACGAGCTCACCGACAGCTGCGTTAACAGCATAAGGTACTCGGGAGTCGTCGCGAACGCACTCGGCGCCAATGTCGTAACGACCAATCTGGGTCTTTACAATCCCAACATGGATATGGACGAGGCTGACGACAACATCATCGACAATGTAGGTGCACTCATGGACTGGTGGACCGAGAGCGGACTCAAGCCCAAGCTCGGTATCGAGATCACCGGCAAGGACAGCATCTTCGGTTCCCTCGAACAGATCATTGACATATGCGACCAGATCGACGGAGTCATTCCTGTCATCAACTGGCCCAACTACTATTCACGCAACGGACCCAGGCCCGGCGACGAGAACGCCCAGTCATGGGAGGTTGACGATTTCCGCTACGCCATCGAACAGGCGGCCTCATTCAACGGCGGAAAGGTGCACTCGCTCTTCTCAGGTCTGGAGTACCGCAACTGGTCCGAGACCAGGCTCTCGCCCATCAAGAAGGGTTCGCTCAAATTCGATACGCTTGCCGACTGTCTCGTCGACATGAAACCCGACATAACCATCATCTCATCGTCACCTCTGCTGGAGCACGATGCGATGTACATGAGGACACTCCACGAGAGGGCACTGTCCAAGAGCGTCGGTAAGAAGATCAGACAGAAGAGGAAGGAAGAGGCTGAAGCAGCTGCTGCGGCCTCGGGCGAGTCGGCATGAAGACGGAATCCCTGGATTTTCTGCTTGACAGGATCCGCGATGCGGTCTGCTCCGTGGACGAAGGCGTTCAGGAGAAGCTCATAGAATCGATCCTTGAGGCCAAGACCATATTCATCTACGGTTCCGGAAGATCGGGACTGGTCGGACAGCTGTTCGCCGTCCGCCTTGTGCAGATCGGACTGGATGTCCATTTCGTCGGTGACATGACCACACCCATCATCGGAAAGGACGACCTCACACTCCTCGTCTCCAACACCGGAGAGACCATGTCCGCTGTTCAGACTGCGAACATCGCAAGGAGGATCGGGTCGAAGGTCATCTGCGTCACCGGCAATCCCTCAAGCAAGCTGGCACATGCCTCTAACATGGTCGTCGAGATGAAACATGACGCCAAAGGCGATGCCCAGTACGCCCCCCTCGGTACGGTGTTCGAGGATGCTGTCAGCATATTCTTCGACAGCATCATCCCCTGCATAATGAAGAAGAAGGGCATCAACGAGAACGACATGCGCAAGAGGCATGCGATCTGGGTCTAATTCTGCACGACCATATCGGCCGGCTGGGGATCGTCGACGGTACTGTCGAAGACCTTGATCTCCTTCCTTACCGGATCGATGACGAGTGCGAAACCGCATTCCCCGCCGAACAACCCATTCTGCGTGGCGATATCGGTGGGGGACATGAAACATCCGATGTCCAGATGCGAATGGTACCATCCGACTATCGATTCACCCTCGTCCATATCAAGAGAGTCGAACAGTTCCTCCATCGATTCCTCATCGAATTTCACGCTGAACCTGTCGGATATCAGCTTGGAGGAGACGGGTCTGTCGACTACCGCATAGACCCCGTCATCATCCTTGTAGAATCTGCCGATCATCAGGCCCATGATCTCCTTGTCGGCATCCAGACCGGCATCCGCATGATCGGCCATCAGGGACAGTGCGAACTCCGGAATGAATAATTTAGCGGCTTTCACAGCCCTCTTCCTGTATTCCGCATCCCTGCATGAGCCTGAGATTATCGACACCAAAGGATCACCCCTGACGTATGGTCACAGTGAACCTAGCTTTGTTCTCGGAGAAGAACTTAGCGGCGGCCATGCACGATTCCGTCCCGAACGGACCGTCGGGATTGGGATTGGCGACCATCTCCTCTATGTTCTTGATGAAATCGAACAGCCTCATACCGTATGACCATTTATTCAGCATCTTCATGCATACGAAACCGCCGTCATCAGGGTCCATGATGTTCGGATGGAAGATGTGCGACCTCCATCTGACCTCCGGTTTCTGCTGTCCGTAGTTGTTGTTGATGGTAATCGCGAACGAGTGGGTGTAGATCTCCTTCCCTTCGCTCTCGAAACCTCTGACCCCATCCATGGTCATCTCTATGGTCACAGGCAGGTGAGCTGTTTCCGGATCGAGGCGGAAATCCCCTCCCAGATACTGGCTGCAGTCCTTCAGCTCGTTGCTGAGCCTTTTGAGAACGATCTTCTCGGGATAGGTCATCTGGAACCGCCCTCTGGATCGGGCACCATCTCCAGTACGTCGTCAGCAATGATACCTGCATCCGCCACGGTCATCGACGAGCGGAGAAGGGTCTTTCCTTTCTTGAGGATGTACGCACTGGCTTCCTTCCTCCAGTACTCGGCGGCACTCTGGATGATGTCGCCCATGGTCTCGTCGCTCTCGACCTCCATCCTGACGGTGGATCCGTTGTAGACATTCTTCACTGTTATCGCTATTGCCATCTTTCTCACTCCGTATGATTCACACATGCTGGGTCTATTGAGACATCAAGTGTTTCCATGGTCCCTTCCGTACCGTTGTAGTAGGTCACCCCTCTGACACAGATGTCCTGTCTTCCCGATGCTATCTTCATCGCCTCACGCACCTGCATGGCAGCAATCACTGCCGTTGTGGTTATGTCCGATGCGGTCTTCGGAACGAACGCGGTACCGTTGCCGGTGCAGGTGAACCTGCGCTCCATCTGCTCCACGTGGGTCCTGTTCATGGTGCACTGGAGACACGGACCTCCGGGAAGGATCACCATGACCCTTCCGTTCATCCCGTCCGTTGCACCGTCGATGTACGGTATCCCGTGATAGTAGGCATGGGCGTTCACATGCATCCTCGCTGAGATGTTGTCAAGACACCCCAGCACGATATCGTAATCCCAGTCCCCCATCTCCTTGATGTCGGAGACCACCGGGATTATCTCTGCATCCGGATCCAGCTCGGATGCTCTGGTTGCCACCACATCTGCCTTCTTCACTTCCCTGACATCGGAATCCCTGAAGAACAGACAGCGGCTCAGATTGGAGGTGACTATGTGGTCCATGTCGACCACGGTTATCATCCTGAAACCTGCCAGGACCATGTTCTTCACCACCTCGTTCCCGAGCGCTCCCGCGCCGACGACGAGACATCTCTTGCTGCGGATGGAGTCCACATCGACCCATCCGATGCGTCTCATCCTGTCGAAACGGTCCCTGTCGACGAAATCGGTGGTGATCATCGGGACCTTGAAAACAATAACGGGTTAAAAGGGGGATTGTAAGTGTATATACACAGACAACCGTAAAATAATCGTATGCCGTCTAACGGGTATGGCCGTTCTGCCCAATCATTCCCACTGCAAATACTGCGGTGACCCCGTCCCGTTCGGCAGCGATTACTGCGACGAGGACTGCAGGGAACTCCATCTTGCCGAGAAGGCGGTGGACAGGAAGAAGGACATAATCTTCTACGGACTGATCGCAGTGTCACTCGTTGCGATACTGGTCATCGGAACGGTCCTGAACATGGCCCGCTAAGGCCCTGACCATCCTTCCCACATCATGGACGCGGACGATGTCCGCACCGGAATCCAGTGCCTTCAGGGAGATCTTCACGGTGGCATCATCCCTGTCGGTCCCCGGGAACATGTCGGAAAGGAATCTCTTCCTGGATGCGCCTATGAGGACGGGGCATCCGAATGAGAATGCTGAAGCGTTCTCTATGATCTCCATGTTCTGTTCCGAGGTCTTCCCGAAACCTACTCCGGGATCGGTTATGATGTCCTTTATCCCGTGATCGAGAGCGGCTTCGTATCTTTCCCTCAGGAACTGTGCGATCGTACCGGTCACACGGCCTTCCATGGGTTCGAGCTGCATGGTCTTCGGCATCCCCTTCATGTGCATGATGATCACAGGCACACCCGCTGATGATACGGTGTCCATCATGCCCTCGGACCTGAGTCCGTTCACATCGTTTATGATGTCCGCGCCTGCATTCAGTGCAGCGTAAGCCACATCGGCCTTCATGGTGTCGACGGATATCGGGATATCCGATACGGATGACAATTCCTTGATGACTGGCACTATCCTTTCGATCTCCGTTTCCGAAGGGACGGGATCCGATCCGGGCCTGGTGGATTCCCCTCCTATGTCGATGATGCCCGCACCTTCGTCTATCATCTTCAGAGCGTGCTCTACAGCGTTGCCTGAAAGATATCTTCCCCCGTCTGAAAATGAGTCGGGGGTGACGTTCAGGATACCCATGACCATGGGCTTCCTGACCGTTGTCCCTGTCTTGCCGATCCTCATAGGAGTTCGTCGATGAGTTCTGTCAGGTCCACGACCTTGATGTCCCTGTCGCCCTGACCGAGGATCAGGTTGCTGACGCAGAACGGACATGTGGTGATGATGGTCTTGGCTCCTGTCGCGACGGCTTCGTCGACCCTTGTGGATGCGATCCTCTTCGACTGCTCAGGGTATGCTGACCTGACACCTCCGCCGCCTCCGCAGCAGTGTGCGACGTTCCTGTTGAACTCCATCTCCTTGAATGTGATCTCGGGTATCTTCGCGATGACCTGTCTGGGTGCATCGTATACGCCTGCGTGCCTTCCGAGGTGGCACGGGTCGTGGTATGTCACTACACCCTTCATCGGCTTCAGCTTGAGTTCCTGCTCCGCGAGGAACTCGGTCATGTGCTGGACCTTGAACGGTACATCCACGTATTTCGGATACTCCTCCTTGAACATCCTGTAGCATCCGGCGCATGAGAGCACAAGCGTCTTTATGCCGAGCGATTTGATCGCATCGACGTTCTTCTGCATGTACTTCTTGACATCCTCGATGGGCCATCCGATCCTCTGCATGACGGATCCGCAGCAGACCTCATCGACTGTGGTGAAGTCCACTCCGAGCTTGTCCAGGATGGACAGTGCCGCCTGTGATGTCTTCTTGCTCCTGTATGTTGCAGTACAGCCGGCGAAGTATCCGATCTCGGCCTTCTTGGGCTGCCTTCCGAGCGTCTCGACTACGGATTTCTTCTCGCCGAAGGGGTTGTTGTACTTCAGGACGTTGTCGCAGACCGCCTTGTGCTTCGGAAGGATGTGTCCGTTCTTCACCAGGTCGGCACGGCAAAGTTCGATTATGTCCACGATCTTTACCTTGGAGGGACATCTCCTGACGCAGTCCGCACATGTGGTGCAGGTGTACATGTTCTCGATGACTGACTCATCTGCGGGGATCTCTCCGTTGAGGAGACCGTACGAGAGGACGATACGTCCCCTTGAGAGCGCCGAGTCCCATCCGATCGCCTTGAACGAAGGGCATACGCTCTTACAGAATCCGCACATGGTGCAGACGTTGACTGCATTCCTTACCTGTTCCATCCTGTCCGTCTCGAATGTCATTGGCTCACCTTCGGTATCGTGACGCTTCCGTCCATCATTATTATGACCTTGGCCTTCGGATTCTCCTTGAACGCCTGCTCCATCGCCGCGGCCACCGACGGGAAGGGTGTGATGTTGGCCGAACTGATGACCTCGGGGTCGAGATCCGTTACGGCCCATATGTCCGCCCAGACGGCGATCTCCGCCATCTTCGCGGCCTTGTGGTATCCTAACTTGTATTCCTTGTTGAGGTTCTCCAATACGACCTTGGGGTCCTTGGAGGATGAGAGCTGCTGGAGGAACGTCGCGTGACCTATTCCCTCCCTGCACTTGGCGACCATGATTATCTTTCCGCCCTCCTTCAGTGCCCATTTTCCGTTGTCGAGGGCCTTCTGCGACTGGTACAGGTCGACATCCATCGGATAGGGTGCGACCGAGATCACCACATCGGCCTTCTGGGGGATGGGTACGCAGAACACGTCCTCCGCCCACTCTACTGCCTGTTTGAAGCACTGGTTCAGATCGCCTGATGCGACCTTGTAGATGTTCTGGTGCCTGTCCATGACTATCTGGATCGAGAAGATCTTCTTCCCTTTGACCTGTTCCAGGGCGTCCATCATGTCCTCGTGCACCGGGTTCCCTTCGAGTGCCAAGGCCTGGGCCTCCTGTTTCATGGCAAGCTTGTGGTTCGCCTCTATGGTCTTGAAGGATGCGACTCCGGGCAGGAACGATTTCCTTCCGCCGGTGTATCCTGCGAAGTAGTGGGGCTCCACAGATGTTATTATGACGAGTCTGTCGGCATCCACGGCGATCTTGTTGACCTCCATGGGCGTTCCGTTCTTCGAGGTTCCCAGGAATTCGCACTCCGACTGCTTTGCATTGTGGCAGATGATCCTGTCCTTCAGCTCCCCGTAGTGCTTCCCGAACACGAAGTCGTACTCCTCGGGCGTCATGTCCCTGTGGTTACCTGTGGCGATGAGATATCTCGCCTTCCTCAGGTCCATCCTCTTGGACAGCGCATCGAGGACCTTCGCGGTGGGGGTGGGCCTCGTTCCGTCGTTGACGATAAACACGATGTCCTTTCCTCCCTCGAGGAACTGGTCAAGTGAGTCGTATCCCATGGGGTTGTCAATGGAAGCGTTGATGACCTGGTCAGGTGCACCGCACTCGACGTCTTTGGGATAGAATATACCGATGAGGTTCTCTTCCGGGATGTCCACTTTCTGGACCCCGTCCTTGCCGTATTTGATATCGATGTTCATGTGGGAAACCTCCACCGATATCTTAAAGAGATTATTTAAGGAGTGCGCGCGCGTTCGGCCTCGTCCTCGGCCTCGGTTATCTCCATGGGGCCGTCATCCTCGATGACCTCGTTGATCGGATGGTCCTCATACTGGCTGCGCTTCTTCTTCCTGAACTCCCTGATCCTGCTGACCACGAGGAACTTCTCCTTGGTCTTGTTGAGGCCGCTGCGTCCGACGAACTCCAGCCAGAATCCGGGGGTGAAGATGGCCAGGATGGCGAGGATCTCCATACGACCCAGGAACATGAGGACACATGACAGGTATTTGGCCCATATGGGCAGACTCTCATAGTTCGAGAAGAGTGCACCGGAACCTGTACCGGTGTTGGTGACCATCGCCACTGAAAGATAGACTGCATCGTCGAGATGCATGATGATGTTGAAGAATGCGGCACCGACCCCTATGACCAGAAGGAATGCTGTGACCACCACCATCGCACTGTGGACGACCTCCTGCGGAACGGCGTTCTTGTCGTACCTGACGGTGTACACGGCATTGGGGTGGACCTCCTGACGGATCTCGTTGAAAAGTGATTTCACGGTGATGATGACCCTCGAGATCTTCACTCCTCCCGAGGTCGAACCTGCGGAACCTCCGATGAACATCAGTATCATGAACAGTGACAGATCGATGAACGACCACCACTCCTCCGAGGTGAAATCGACGGTGGAGAATCCTGATGTGGTACCGACGGAGACGACGCTGAAGATTATGTCTACTATCTTCTCATTGTCCGCACCTTCCACATTCTCCCACTCGCCCGATACCGCCGCCTGGAGCAGCATGAGGAGCGAGATGACGAGGAACCACAGGATCATTATCTTGAATTCCTCGCTCCTCCTGTATCCGCGGAAATCGCCTTTGAACAGAGCCCTGTAATGCAGGTAGAAGTTGGATGCGCTGATGACCATGAACACGATGACGGAGATCTTGACCATCATGGAATAGCTGGCCATGCTGTCGTTGGTGTTCAGGAAACCTCCGATGGATATCGAACTCATCGCTATGGTCACGGAATCCAGCAGAGTTACGTTCTGGATGTAAAGGATGAGCGTGAAGATCGCCGTGAGGATAGCGTACATTATGATGAACTGTCTCGCGGCGCTTCCGAGCTTGACCGTGAGATTGCCCCCTCCTGAACCGGACATCTCGTTCTTCAGGAGACCGCGCCCTCCGGAGACCACCATCGGGATGAGGAACATGAACATCATGACGATGATTATACCTCCGATCCAGTTCGAGATCGCTCTCCAGAGGAGCAGACCTCCGGGGGCCGCCTCCACGTCGGTGATTATGGTCGCACCTGTGGTGCTGAATCCGCTGACCGATTCGAAGAGTGAATTAGTGAAAGTGAAACCGGATAGCAGGAACGGCAGAGTTCCGAAGAAGAACAGCAGTATCCACACCGAGAACATCATCATCAGACCGTCGGCCGGACGGATGTCGTTCGGAAGCCTGTACTTCAGGATCATGTAAAGCGAGAGCACGATACCGATGGCTGCAGGAATGGCGAAAGGCCAGTATTTCTCCCCGCTCTGGATGGAGATGACCGTCGACGGGATGAGCATCAGACTGGTGAAGAAGAGAACGATCCCCAGGATGAGGATGACACGGCTGTCCTTTTTGGGGATGCTTTCGTATTTCCTCCTGATGCTCGTACGCAGCGAAATGTACACGATCGCGCCTCTATACCCCAGAATGCCATTATCGTAATAAACGGTTGCGCTTAATCGGAAAACCTATATTCTTCATTCTGGCACTTATCATCGGCCATCGGGAACAAATACATAAAGAGCGAGACCGATAGAGTTTCATGTCAACTCTGAAGGAGGTCGGCGAACGTGAACTCGTCAGGAACATCAGGAGGATCCTGAGGCCTGCACCCGGTGTCAGGGGCACCGATGACGATGCTGCAGTGATGGAAGCAGACGGTGATGTGGTCGTCTGCTCGGATATCGTGACCTTCGACAGGCACATGCCTGAGGGGATGACATACGAACAGTTCGGATGGACCGCCGCTGCGGTCAACTTCAGCGATCTGGCCGCCATGGGCGCCAGACCGGCGGGCCTCATAGTCTCGCTGGCCATGCCCGACGGCATGGAAGAAGCGGATCTTTACGATATCATCAGCGGCATAGACCAGTGCTGCGAGTTCTGCGAGACATACGTCATAGGCGGGGATACGAAACCCGGCCCAGGCGTCATCTCATGTACGGCGCTCGGGAAGATGGAGGGCCGCAGACCGATGATGAGGAACGGCGCAAATCCGGGCGATGTAGTTGCCGTCACAGGTTCGCTGGGCGGCCCTGCCGCAGGGTTCGCTGCTCTGAAGAACAAGGTGGAAGCCGAGGATGCGGTATTCTCGCTGATGACCCCTGTGCCGATGACGCATGAGGGTGCGATACTCTCGGAATGCGGGAAGGTGACGTCATGCATCGACCTGTCGGACGGACTGTCCACTGCTGCCAACACGATATGCGGGAGCAGCCGCTGTGGAATGGAGATCGTATGGGAGTTCCTCCCCGTATCCCCCGATGTGGAGGACGTCTGCATCGCCACCAGAGGTTCCGAGGAGGACATGGTGCTGAACTGGGGAGGGGAATACGAATTGCTGTTCACATTCGCCAAGGAGGATCTTCCCGCACTGCAGAGCACAGGGGTGCCGTTCTCCATCATCGGCCATATCACGAACGATGACGGCGCATACCTCCTGAAGAACGACGACAAGAGGAGGCTGGACTTTGGGAGCTATTAGTCCCGTCAGGATCGAGGCGAAATACTACAGACGCGAGGGCGATTCGTACGTCTGCGAACTCTGCCCCCACGGATGCAGGATACCTGTGGGCGGGATCGGAAGATGCGGCGCGAGACGCGGCGACGAGGATTACCTTGTGGCCTACACCTACGGCCGTGTGTCGTCGCTGTGCGTGGATCCCATCGAGAAGAAACCTCTGTACCATTACTATCCGAAGAGCAGGATATTCTCGGTCGGCGGGATTGGATGCAACATGTCCTGCAAGCACTGTCAGAATTACTCCATATCACAGTCCGAAGCGGGGAAGAAGCGCACCACCTACGAATCCCCCCAGGAACTCGTCTCCATGTGCAGGAACGAGAAGATGGATTCCATCGCGTTCACATACAACGAGCCGGTCATCTGGTTCGAATACATACTGGATGTTGTGAGATGCGATCCCGACCTCAGATGCGTCCTGGTCACCAACGGACTGATCAACGAGGCTCCGATGAGGGACCTCTGCAAGGTGACCGATGCGATGAACATCGACATCAAGGGATTCACCGACGAATTCTACATGAAGGTCTGCGGAGCCCATCTGAACGATGTCCTCAAGGCCGTCAAAGTGGCGTTCAGCGAAGGCGTCCACATAGAGCTCACATACCTTCTGATACCCGGTTACAACGATTCCGAAGAGGAACTGAAAAGCTTCGCATCATGGGTCAGGAATGAGCTATCATCAGATGTGCCAGTGCACTTCACCAGGTTCCACCCCGACAACGGCATGGACGATGTACCGTGGACCCCCGTCGACACGATGATCGGTGCCAAGGCACTCGCGGAGAAGGCGGGACTGAACTACGTGTACCTCGGGAACATCCTCACCGATGACGGCAGCGACACGTACTGCCCCGAATGCGGTACGGAAGTGATCAAGAGGACCGGATACCTTGTGGACATCTGCGGTCTGAACGGCAACAGATGTGTATCCTGCAAGACGAAACTGAACATCATAAACTGAACGGGATGTTCAGAAGGCTGCCTATTGTCAGGATGAAGATCACGGCCGTGGTTATAGGCACCATGAACGGTATTATAGGTGTCACCCAGACATATTCAGCGCCCGCAGCCTCCAGCCTGTCCAGGGCACCGTCGTCCGGGATGCCTCTCACATTGACGATCATACCGTTTACGGCATCCTGCTTCGGCCAGACATGCGACCTCCTGGCCTCGGATATGCTCATCCTGTACCACGACAGCGTGTACATCTCGACGGGGTCGTCCTTGCGGTAGATCTTCCTGATCACCGTCCAGAACAACCATGCGAACGAGAACAGGGATGCGTGGAACAGCACCGCTATCGGGAATGACATGATGATCTGGATGTTGAATGCCGGTATCGCGATCAGCGGCAGATCCCATATCTCAGGATACAATTGGAACATCATGGCCATGACCATAAGGCATTTGGCATCGGCACCTCCTCTCAGTATCCCGAGGGAGAAGAGAATGTAGAAGATCACGAAACATACCGGTATGACCAGCAGCTGCTTCACAGCCTGATCGTCGAATGCCGATACCAGCGGACAGATGAACATCACGGCCATCATCACGATGTAGATGAGCGATGCAACCCTTGACAATTCGATGTCGAACAGGATGAAGAAGAGTACCATCACCGAACCGAACAGCATCATGGCGATCTCCGTGGTCATGACGTCAGCCAAAGACACGGCAGTGAGTGCTATACCTGAAAGACCCAGTACCCACCAATGGAGATCCGGCACCTCCCTATATCTCCAATCGAAATAACTCGCTGAGAGCATCACCGCTATCGTGATGACAATACCGGCTGGGACGTACCACTCCATATTCGGGTATCTGTTAGTTTTTTAAAATATTGTAGCATACATTGGGGCATGTCCTTCAGGAAGGGTGTGTACTCAGCGGTCATATTGGCGGTCGTCGCCGTGCTGATATTCGCACCCGTATCCTCCGATGCGGATGCACTCCGCACGATGGATATCCACGGGGTTACAGCATCCATGACCGGAGAGACCGTCAACATGAACACGGCGGAGAGCCTTCCGATCTCCATCCACATCTACAACGGCAACGATCACCCGATCACCGTGAAGATAACCGATACCGGGGACAGCGTCATCAAGCTGTCAGCGGACACCGCGGAGATGCCTGTGGCCAAGGAGACCGCCGTGACCATGGAGGCGTCCCTGAGCACTGACAGGTACACATCCATGGGTGATTACAGCATCACCCTGAAGATGCAGGTCATGGATGACGTCACAGACCCTTACGAGACGACCCTTGTGGTCCCGATATCCGTCACATCGAACTATTCCTCGGGCGAGAACTACAACAGATTCTTCGGGATAATCGATAACAACCTCCCTTCGCCGTACAACACCGCAATAGCCGCAGCGGCCATCACGCTGATCCTCTGGTTCGGTATCTCCATAGCCGCCGGAGTGCTGTCATTGGCGGTGTTGAAGTTCATCTTCAAGGTCACCGAGAGGGAGTCCGATAACCTCGGAAGGAACACCGTCATCGGTGTGTCCGTCTGCATACTGCTCATGGGCGTACAGAACTGCGCCTACATCATCGGTGCTCCGGAGAACATAGTCGCCGAACTCAGTCTCGTCTTCGGCACATTGTACATCATATTCGCCGCCCTGGTCATCTGGGATATCTACAAGGCACTGATCACCAGCGCTCTCACGAAGATGGAGAAGAGAGGGGTAGGCGGCATGGACACCACACTCATCCCGCTGTTCAAGGCGATCGGAAAGATCGTGATCATACTTCTGTGCATAACGCTGATTCTGTCCAAGTTCGGAGTGAACTTCGTCACCCTGATCGCAAGCGCGGGACTCACCGGACTGGGATTGTCATTCGGTGTGAAACCCGCCATCAACGAGCTGTTCTCAGGCATCGTGGTGCTCATGACACGTCCGTTCAAGGTCGGGGACTACGTCACCGTGGGTACCAACAGCCGCTACAAGGTCGAGGAGATAGGCATCCTCAGGACCACGTTCTCCACAGGCTACTCCAATGAGATAGCCACCATGCCCAACAGCAAGATCGCCAGCTCCAGGATCGTGAACATCAGCCACAACACCCTGAAGTACCGCAACACGATATCGTTCAAGGTGCCTTTCGATTCCAACCTCACGCTCATCAAGAAGATCGCCAAGAGAGTCGCCAGCGATCACCCCAACATAGTCACCGACGGTTCTGTCCCGAAACCCAACGCGGTGTTCACCAGATGCGATGACGGATCGGCGATGATCGTCACCCTCGCATTCTACGTCAACGATTACGATAACAACAAGACCACCTCCTGCCAGATAAGGGAGGGCATTCTCAGGGAGTTCAGAGAGAGGGACATCAAGATACCTCTGAACAAGATGGAGGTCACACTGTTCAAGGGAGGCCAGAACGATGCGCAGTGAACGTCTGATAATCCTCGTCGCCGTCATGGCCGTTATGATGCTGACCGTCCCGCTGGTGACGGATGATGCCGAGGCATCCAACAGCAAGACCACGACGAACGGTGTCATCGTCTCCGTGATAGACGACAGCCTTTCGCTGAGCGCCGGAGGTACTGCCAGCACAACGATATCCTTCCGCAACAGCAACACATACTACGTCAGCGTCTTCATCACCTGCAGCAACGATTCCGACGGTGCGTTCGATTCGTCCATAGACAAGGACGGGCTCAACATCAAAGAGAACGACATGCAGACGATCACACTGAGCCTGAAGGCGGACAGACTCTCCAGGCACGGCGATTATACCGTCGATATCAAGGCGACGGTCATCAGCTACGGTGCGACCACCGATGTTGCAGAAGTGACGATGCCCATCAGTGTCACCGTCACATCATCGTATGCATCGGACGGAGTTTACAACAAGATCCTGGGATTCATCGATCCGCTGGGTCCGCCGTTCGATACTCCCACGGCGACAGCTCTCATCACACTGGCGATCTGGGTCGGTGCTGCGATCGTGACATACGTACTGTTCCGCATCTCCGTCTTCTTCATCATCAAGAGGGATAAGGACGCAGCGAAGGAGATCAGTACCAAGACCGGTGCCATGCTGGTCATCTCGATCATATTCTACGGCCTGTCCAATTCCGCGATGGTGTACGGCGCCAATGAAGCGATAATAGCGGTGCTCCAGTACATCGCATCGTTCATCTACATACCCATAGTAGCATACATCGTATGGAACATCTACACCAACACCATCAAGATCCTCTTCCACAGGATGGAGGAACAGGACAAGATCGCAGGTGCCGATTCCTCCCTGATCCCGCTGTTCAACCTGCTCGGCAAGATAGTCATCGCCATCGTGGCGGCATCCGCACTCCTGAGCACCATGGGATTCGACCTCGTGGCGATAATCACCGGTGCGGGCATCGCAGGAATGGCCATCTCGCTGGGAGCACAGAACACGCTCACCGAGTTCTTCAGCGGTCTGAACCTGCTGATGACACGCCCCTTCAAGCGCGGCGACATGGTGATCATAGGCGGAACCGACATCTACCAGGTCGAGAAGGTAGGTATGCTCAACAGCCGTTTCAAGAACTGGATCAGCATGGAATACATCATCGTACCAAACAGCGATGTCGTCGCCAGCACCATCGTCAACATCACCGGCAAGACGATGGCATACCGCATGACCCTCTACTACACCGTCTCCTACGACTCGGATGTGGAACTTACGAAGAAGATCCTCATCGACACCGCATACAACCACCCGCAGGTCATCGTCGACGGATCGTACTCCAAGCCGAACGCTAGACTCGAGGAGTTCGAGGACTCCGCGATAAAGTTCAGCCTTGCCGTGTTCATCACCGACTTCAGGGATTACATCACCGTGAGGGACGAACTGAACGAGGACGTCTACAGGAACCTCTGCAAAGCGAACATCGAGATACCGTTCAACAAGCTGGACGTCTACATCAAGTCCGAAGACGGAGATTCGCAGTGATTTCTGCGAATTCTGTGAATATCGTTACGTTTGTTTAGGGAATTCGTTGTAATATCCAACATTTTGCTATAATATATATACAACATCTACGATTATCGGCACATCCACTGCGAATTAGGAGATATTCGATGATAGACAAACTCGACAAACGTATCATAGACATCCTGAGGAAGGACTCGAGATGCCCGTTCGTAGAGATCGCAGACAAGCTCGGGGTATCGGAAGGTACCATCAGGAGCAGGGTCCGCAAGATGACCGATGAAGGTGTCATCAAGGGATTCACCATCAAGACCAGTTCGAAGAACGTCAAGGCACTGGTCGAGGTCCGCATCGACGTCAACACCGAGACCGAGGAGATCGCCAAGGAACTGGCGGGATACGACGGGGTCACAGAGGTGTTCGAGGTCACAGGAGACCAGGACATAATAGCGATCGTGGACGTGGAATCATCCACACGTCTGAACGAGATAATCGAGAAGGTAAGACATTACGACAGAATAATCAGCACACGCACACGCCTCATATTGAAGGAGCATTACGGAGAGTATTGAATCATGTTTGAAGGAACATCGACCGCACTCATCACACCGTTCAAGAAGGACGGATCAATCGATGAGGAAGGTCTCAGAAGATTGGTAGACTTCCAGGAGGAGAACGGTGTAACGACACTCGTTCCCTGCGGATCGACAGGAGAATCGGCCACACTCAGCCACGAGGAGCACATCCGCGTGGTCAGCATCGTCAGGGACCAGGCCAAGCACGCGAAGGTCCTGGCAGGAGCAGGAAGCAACAGCACCGCAGAGGCGGTGATGCTCAGCAAGGCCGCAGCAGACCTGGGAGTGGACGGAATCCTGTCCATCTCACCGTACTACATCAAGCCCACGCAGGAGGGAATCTACCAGCACTACATGTCCATCTCCGAGTCCATCGACATCCCGGTGATCGTGTACAACGTCCCCGGAAGGACAGGGTCCAACATCACCGCTGAGACGACCCTCAGGATGGCACAGCTCCCCGGTATCATCGGAATCAAGGAGGCGAGCGGAAACGTCTCGCAGGTCGGGGACATCCTTGCCAACAAGCCCAAGGATTTCGAGGTGCTCTCAGGAGATGACGGACTGACATTCCCCATGCTCGCCATGGGATGCACCGGTGTCATCTCGGTCGCAGCGAACTGCTGCCCCAACTCAATGACCCAGATGGTGCAGATGTGCCTCAAGGAGAAGTACATCGACGCCAGAGCGATACACTTCAAGATGCTCCCGCTGTTCAGGGACCTGTTCATCGAATCCAACCCCATACCCATCAAGTATGTGATGAAGAGGCTGGGTTACGGTAACGGCAAGCCCAGGCTGCCCCTGACCGAACTCTCACCGCAGTTCCGTCCCAAGCTGGACATGGACATAGCGATGCTCGGACTCATCTGAGGTTGTAATATGATCAATCTTGTCGTAGGCGGCGCCACAGGTAAGCTGGGAAAGGTCGTCTGTGCACTCGCGAACGCGTCCGAGGACATCGAGGTCGTCGGAGGAACGGCATCCAAGAGCGGAGGCAACATCGGTAAGGAAATAGCACCGGGTGTCCTCGCCAGCGCCCCGGAGGATCTGAAAAGGATACTGGACGATGCCGATGTGTACGTGGATCTCACCACACCCTCCGCGGCATCGAAGATAATAGCCGATGTCCCGGCAACGGGCACCAACATAATCGTAGGCACCACCGCAGTGGATAAGGATGCTATCTCCGCAATGGTCAGGAACATAGAGGCCAGCGGAACATCGGGTATCGTATCGGCGAACTTCGCCAAAGGTGTCAACGTATTCTGGAAGATGTGCGAGGTCATGGCCAAGGCCCTGCCTGACTACGATATAGAGGTAGTGGAGACACACCACCACTTCAAGAAGGACGCTCCCTCCGGTACCGCCATGGAGGCGGTGAGGAGGATGCAGGCCGTCACAGGGATAGACGACCTTGTCTTCGGAAGACAGGGCGTGACCGGTGCAAGAGGGAAAGAGATCGGTATCCATTCCATCAGGGCAGGCGATATCTTCGGAGACCACACCGTGATGTTCGCAGGCAACATGGAGATGCTGGAACTCAAGCACAGGTCGGTATCCCGCGAGGCATTGGGTAACGGCTGCATCGAGACGATAAGATGGATCGCTGACAAACGCGACGGTAAACTGCACAGTATGAACGAGGTGTTCAACTTATGATCACAGTAATGAAATTCGGCGGAACGAGCGTTGGATCCGTCGAGGCCCTTACGAGGGTAGCGAAGATTATCATCAACGAACAGGGGAAGAGGGTCGTTGTCGTCTCCGCGATGTCGGGAATCACGAATTTCCTGGTGTCGGCGGTGGAAGAGAACAAGAAGGACATGGATGAGGTAATCCAGATCTTCCGCGACAAACATGTGAATGTGGCGAAGGAACTCTTCTCCGGAGAACTGCTGGATGAGTTCATGAAGGAATTCGAGGAACGCTTCGATTACTTCAAGAAGGTAGTCCTGGACGATGAGATGAAGAAGGATCCGTTCTATGAGGACAACGTTTCATCGCAGGGAGAGAGGTTCTCGAGCCTGCTCCTGACCTACGTCCTGAAGTCCATGGGACAGAAATCGGTCGCACTCACAGCGGAGACCGCCGGTGTATATGCTATCGGAAAACCGCTGTCTGGCTCATGCGACCTCAAGAGGACGGAGGGAGGACTGAACGTCAACGTCAGACTCCTCCTCGATGACGACATCATACCTGTCATAACAGGATTCTACGGAATCAACGAGGACGGTAAACCCCTGACATTCGGAAGGGGGGGATCGGATTATGCGGCATCGGCAATAGGTAATGCGATCAACGCGGACTGCATCCAGATCTGGACGGATGTCGACGGATTCATGAGCGCTGACCCCAGGCTCGTCAAGAACGCTGTCACGCTCACGGAGATGAACTTCAGCGAGGCTGCTGAACTCGCACACTTCGGTGCCAAGGTCCTTCACTCAAGGACGATCGAACCCGCAAGGCTCAAGCACATCCCGCTGTGGGTGAAGAACTCCTACAAGCCGGAGAACTACGGTACACTTATCCACCACATCAGGGGACAGAGGAAACAGCCGCTCAGAAGCGTTGCCATGAAATTGGACCTCTCGATCATGACCATCACGGTCGGTGAGATATCGTACAAGCCTCAGATCCTCGCGAAGATCCTCGAGAAGCTTTCCGAGGCGGAGATCATCATCTACGGGATATCCACATCACTCTCCAACATAGCACTGCTCATCCACAACCTGGATGTCAAGAAATCACTGGCGCTGCTGCACACCCTCGATACCATCGATATCGAGAGGATCAACGTCAGGGGCAACATGACCCTGATCTGCGCCGTCGGAGACGGACTGCTCTTCAGGTCAGGATTCTGCGGAGATGTCTTCGGCGCCGTCAAGAACGTGGGCGCAAGCGTGGAGATGATCTCGGAAGGTGCTTCTGAAGTTGCACTGAACTTCGTCGTATCCACCGATTACGCTACAGAGGTCGTCAAGACGATCCATGAGAAGTTCGTCAGCGGAGGCTACTGAGATGATGAGGGACTTCGAGGGCAAGGACGGCATAATGCAGATCGGCGGGATGTCCGCAGTGGAGATCGCCGACAGGTACGGCACACCCGTGTACGTCACCGACGAGCAGATCGTCAGGGAGAACTACCGCAGGGTGTACAACGCCTTCTCCAAGTACATGGAGACAGAGATCCACTATGCATGCAAGGCGAACACGAACCTTGCGATCCTTGCGATACTCGAACAGGAAGGCAGCCATATCGATGCCGTCTCCATAGGAGAGGTACTGACATGCATCAGGGCCGGATTCACACCTGACAGGATAATGTACACCGGTGTGAACGTGAGCGACGATGAGCTCAAGGCCGTGGTGAACACAGGATGCAGGATCAACGTCGATTCCGAGAGCGAATTGGAAAGACTGACGAAGATACTCGGCGACGATGTGAAGGGATTCCCGTTGTCGTTCAGGATCACCCCCGGAGTCGCATCCGGACACGGTGCCAAGGTCATGACCGGAGGCAAAGGTGCCAAGTTCGGTATCCCTCTCGACCGCGTACTGCCTGCATATGCCAGAGCGAAGGAATTGGGTTACGATATCAAAGGTATCCACGCCCACACAGGATCAGGGGGACATGACATCGACCCGTTCCTGGACGTCATCGAGGTGTTGATAGACCTCACCAACCAGATCAAGGAAGAACTTGGGATCCAGTTGGAATTCATCGACTTCGGAGGAGGTCTCGGTGTACCGTACAAACCTCAGGAGGAGGAATGCGATGTCGAGAACCTTGCTGCGGAACTCACGGATATGATACTTCAGGAGACCGACGTGAAGAAAGTGTTCCTGGAGCCCGGAAGATACATCGTCTGCGATTCAACGATACTCTTGGCAAGATGCACCGACGTCAAGGATGCAGGCACCAAGAAGTACGTCGGTACGGATGCGGGATTCAACACACTGATCCGCCCCGCATTCTATGACTCGTACCACTACGTCGTATTAGCAAACAAATTCAACAAGGCCTGTACCGCAAAGTACGATGTGGTCGGACCTATATGCGAGACCGGAGATTACATAGCACACGACAGGATACTGCCTGACCCCAAGGAAGGGGATGTGGTGGCGATCTATAACGCGGGTGCATACGGATTCTCCATGTCCAGCAATTACAATTCCAGACCGCTGTGCAGGGAGGTCCTGGTGAACAAGGGCAAGGCGGAACTCATCCGCGAATCCGAGACCATCGAGGACCTTTGGGCACACCAGATCATACCGAAGAGGCTGCAGAAATGAGGTTCTGGAAATATGAGGGAATCGGTAACGATTTCGTCGTCCTGGACGGTGTGAACTCATCGCTCAAGATCGATACGGAACTGTGCAAGAGGATGTGCGACAGACACTTCGGCATCGGAGCCGACGGTGTGCTGTACATCCTTCCCGGAAAGGACGGTTCCGATGTCATCATGAGGATAATCAACGCCGACGGTTCCGAAGCGGAGATGTGCGGCAACGGGATAAGATGCGTTGCGAAGCATGCGTACGACTTCGGCATGGTGAAGGATACAAAATTCATCATCGGAACGCTCAGGGGCAACCTCGCGGCAGAGGTGTTCAAGGGCGATGACGGTAAGGTGAAGACCGTCAAGATCGACATGGGTGCGCCCATCCTCGACTGCAAGAAGGTCCCCGTGGACTTCAGCGGCGAGAGGATGATCTCACAGACCATCGACGTCGACGGGATCAAGGTCAAAGGCACTGCGGTGTCCATGGGCAACCCCCACTTCGCAACCTTCGATGACCTTGACGATAAGACCATCGACATGCTCGGACCGAAGATGGAATGCCACCCTGTATTCCCGAAGAAGGCGAACATCGAGTTCGCCAAGATCAAAGATGGAAAGATCTACATCCGCGTCTTCGAGAGAGGTGCGGCATGGACATTGGCATGCGGAACGGGTGCCTGCGCCACCACCACGGCGGCAGCGCTCAACGGCATGGTCCCGTACGATGTGCCAGTATGCGTACATCTGCCCGGAGGATGGCTGAAGATCACAATCGACAAGGACCTGAAGTTCGCGATGAT
>JAEEGK010004978.1_pt1 | contig 32244 bp, 26 predicted proteins | sample 8958771 | NCBI WGS metagenome assembly JAEEGK01 (sample SAMN16246547, study PRJNA631951) | gut metagenome | biome: gut microbiome; feature: rumen; material: SC-attached | host: Bos | place: Iran: Karaj | collected 2018-10
GACTATTTTACCCTCTCGACCATCATCTGCACTATGGAAACACCTTAATGTCACAAAGTCACATGTCACAACGTCACATTTTCTTTCCCCTAAGCTGGCTGGAGTGTAACCATACCTTCTATGAACGTAAAAATGCCTTCTACGAGGCGTAAACATGCCTCTACGGACGTAAACATGCCTTCTATCGGCGTAAACATGCTTTCTATCGGTGTAAATAAATCGGAGGGCAGGTTTTTGATTTCCATGGAAATTGCAATTAAAGCCTGATTATGCTCGAATTAATGCCTACTTATGTTCTAATTAATGCCTACTTATGTTCTAATTAATGCCTGATTAGACCTTAATTAATCGACTGATTACAACCCAATTTGTCATTAATTGCAAAACAACAATTGTTACGAATAAAAAAACTCTGCTTGAGAGTTAGTCAAACAGAGTTGTTTCTTTTCAAAAAAATGTTTATCAGGGTTTCTCTTGATATATCACATTGTTAGCACCCGATGTAATATGCAGGGCCTCCGGATGTTCGCGTAGATAGCTGTCGATATGTCGGATTCGCTTCTCTTCCAAGATTTCATCGACGGCAATCAGAATACCAGTCTCCTCAACATCGCCGAAACCATAATTAATGGCTGTTCCGAAAAGTTTCATTGTTGGTGACAGACTCATGTAAGCATTCACCAACGGGGGAATATTATATCCCAATTTACGAACCTCGGAATTCAAAATACGGTAATCTTTCTTGAAATTATCCTCGCAGAAGAGTGCCTCCAATTCCTTTTCGTCAGTTTCTATTTTCAGCGGTTTCATCGGGATTATCAAGTTCTCCTTATCGTCAAAATGCTTCTTAAGGAAGTAGAGAATCATATCACGTCCCTTACGGACATACGAAGGATACATGGTCATTTTCCCGAAGAAATACTTCACATTCGGCTTGATGACAGTCAGAGCTCCAAGTCCGTCCCACAGATTGTCGAGTGCGAACAGGCTTTTTGCCCCCATGCGCGAACTCTGATAAGGCAACGAGACGAACGAACGTCCCAGTTCGATAGTACGTGACATATACTCGTCAAGGAACTTCTTCGAGAAATGGAACATATGACTGGTGGCGAGAATAGGCTGACCGTTCTCATCCAGTTTCCAATCAGTCCCGCAAAGATAGCGGTAACCACCGATAATCTCCTCTGCCTCAGGATTCCACACAATAAGTTGCTTGTAGCAATTTTCACTGATGTCGAACTCATCGATATCAATCTCCTTGCCTGTACCGCCACCGGCCTCACGGAAGGCTATCTCGCGCAAACGGCCAATCTCGCGCATCACATTGGGAGCCTGATGCGCCGTAATGACATAAATCTCATTATGACTCTTGTTCGTCATACGAAGCTGACGCTCGCGGGTCAGTTCTGCTTTCAGCAACTGTTTGTCTACGGGAGGGATAATCTCTTGTTCCATGTTTGTGTGGTTTGCTATAATTTCTAGAGTTCGTAAACTTGATCTTCAACAAATTTTGCCCATTCCATCGGTGTTTTCGACTTATCAAAAGTCTGCCATGGGATAGGCTTTCCGATAGCTACCCGGAATGTTTTGTGCACATTTTTGTACATTTCATCGACCAAAAACATCATTGCCAGATTGAATGGCAGGTGGCGATCACTGAAATTAGCCAGACGATAGAAGAAATTACTGTTTTGTCCGCCAAAGTGAATGGGCACCACATCGCGCTGATATTGCACGCTTTTGGTGATAAACGTCTTCTTCCAGGGTATATCGTGAATGATTCCATTGATTTTCCTTGAGCAGATTCCGGCAGGGAACATCAGCATGTGATTGTCACTTTTAAAACCTGCCTCCACCATTGCTGGGAAATCGCGGCTCTGCTTGCCGGTCTTGTTAATAGGAATGCAGACGGGAGCAAGCCCCGGGAGATTCATCAGGATATCATTCACGAGATAGCGGAAACGACCATCGTAGTGACGACCGATAACAGCACCGAGGGCAACACCGTCGACTCCTCCAAGAGGATGGTTACTGACAAACGTATAAAGACGACCATCGTTTTTGTCGGGCAGGTTCTCTTTCCCCTCAACATTCAAGGTCATATCAAGATAACGCACACATTCCTCCAGCCAATCCACACCTTTTTTGTCGCGGCTTTCCCACAAATAGCGGTTCACCTCGTCCTGATGGACAATGCGCTTGAGCCATCCTGTCGGCACATATTTTGCCTTAGAGCCTATCTTGCTACGAAGAATGTCATCAACATCGACAGTTTTCTCTGTAATTTGCTTCATGTTATTCAATGATACTAACAATTTGCAAAAATAACGTTATTTTTCCAAAATCGTTCCTATTTTCCGAAAAATATTTCTAATTGTGAGTATTTTTATGGCAATCAGACACTTTTAACATTTGTACGACAAGGGACTCAAACTGCTGTAGAACAGAAAGACTTGATGGAAAACAGCAGTAGCAGAACATTCGCAAAATTCTGTTGCCAAGTAGAATTCCATGTGTCAAATCAATAAAAATGCACTTTTTTGAAAAAATTGTGGAGAAATGTGGTGGATTGTGGGGAATTTTAATTAATTTTGAAGCCGAATTCCATCATTAAATATGTACGTATGCGATTTTTAGGAAATATAGAAGCAAAAACAGACGCCAAAGGGAGAGCCTTCCTACCGGCAGTTTTCCGCAAGGTGCTTCAGGCATCTGGCGAAGAACGGCTGATGCTTCGCCAGCATGTACATGAGAAATGCCTTGTGATTTATCCCGAATCAGTTTGGAACGAGCGCACCGACATGCTTCGAAAACAACTAAGCATGTGGAACAAGGCACAGGAAGCCCTTTTCCGTCAGTTCACCTCACAAGCAGAGGAAGTAACGCTCGATGGTAACGGCCGGTTGCTGATATCAAAGCGGTTGTTACAGGCTGCAGGAATAGATCAAGCTATTCGTTTCATCGGTAATGACAATACCATTGAAATTTGGGCTGAGGGCAATTTGGAGCAGACCTTCCTGAGCGATGAGGAATTCAGCAATGAGCTGGAGAAAATCATGACGATGCCTTTCTGATACGATGATCATTACGGCCGAAACATATCATGTACCTGTACTCTTGAAAGAGAGTATCGATGGTTTGAACATCAAGCCTAACGGTACTTATGTGGACGTAACGTTCGGAGGCGGAGGGCATAGCCGTGAGATTCTTTCCCGTCTGGGCAGCAAGGGACATCTTTACAGTTTCGACCAGGATGCTGATGCTGAGAAAAACATCGTCAATGACGAGCGTTTCACATTTGTCCGTTCCAATTTCAGGTATCTGAAGAACTGGATGCGCTATTATGAGGTAGACCATATCGACGGTCTTTTGGCCGATTTAGGCGTATCAAGCCATCATTTCGACGACGAGACGCGCGGATTCTCGTTCCGTTTCAACGCTCCGTTGGACATGCGTATGAACAAAAGAGCACAGCTGACGGCTGCAGAGGTCGTCAATAATTACACGGAAGAGCAACTGGCCGGCATTTTCTATCTATACGGCGAACTGAAAAACGCTCGCAAGATTGCTGCCGCACTGGCAAAGGCACGTTCTGTCAAGCCCATTGAGACCACTCAGGACCTCATAGATGCAACTGCGCGGTTGATGGGACGCGAGCGGGAAAAGAAAGATACCGCCAAACTGTTCCAGGCTTTGCGTATCGAGGTAAACCACGAGATGGAGGCCCTCATAGAGATGCTTAACTCGGCTACAGAACTGCTGGGAGCAGGCGGAAGGCTGTCGGTCATCACCTACCACTCCCTTGAGGACCGCATTGTGAAAAACATGATGAAAGCCGGCAATACCGAGGGAAAGATGAAACAAGACTTCTTCGGACGTGCCGAATCGCCTTTCACTTTAGTAAACAATAAGGTGATCGTGCCTGACCAGGACGAACAAGAGCGAAATCCACGCAGTCGTAGCGCTAAACTTAGAATTGCAGAGAAAAAATGAGTGACGAAATAAAAGACATACAAGAGAACAAGCCTGAGGTTCCTGAAGCAGAAGCCCCCAAGGCAAAGAAAGAGGCTCCAATCAAAGAGGAGCCCTCGCTTAAAGAGGTCATCCAGGAACAAGCGCGGGAGGACGAGGAAACGCTAACCTCAAATATCACTCTCCGTAAGATTCTTGGTGGCGATTTCCTCACTGCCAATATGCTAAAAAGGCAAATAGGAGTCATCCTGATTATCGTCGCATTTACGATTGTCTACATCTCCAACCGCTATAGCTGCCAAAGAGATCTGCTGGAGATTGACAAACTGAACAAGGAACTGTTGGACGCAAAATATAAAGCATTGTCGAGCAGCAGCATGCTGACAGAGAAATGCCGTGAGAGCCACGTATTGGAAATGCTGAGAAACAACAAGGACAGCATCCTCCATATTGCCGACCAACCACCATATATCATCAATGTACCTGAGAAATGAGCAGCCAGTTTGACAGAAAAAAGATCGTACCCCGCTACAAGATGATAGCCTATGTGATGCTTCTCATAGGTGTGCTCATCGTGGGTAAAGCGCTTTACATCTCAACGGTGAAGCGCGACTACTGGATGAAAGTGGCCTCAAGACTGAAAAAAGATAGTGTGGACGTGAAACCCACTCGAGGCAACATCTTGAGCTGCGACGGCCGCCTCATGGCCAGTTCTCTGCCCGAATTCAAGATGTATATGGACTTCCAGGCCTTACACGATGCTAAAAACGACTCTCTCTGGTATGCGAAACTCGACAGTATCTGCGACGGCCTGCACCAGATATTCCCACAGAAAACAGCTGCCGAGTTCAAACAAGACTTGGAGGCCGGACATAAAAAGATGAGCCGCAACATGGCCATATGGCCGCGCCGTGTGGACTATAGCACTTACTCGGAAGTGAAAAGACTGCCTATCTTCAACATGATATCCTACAAAGGCGGTTTCCACGTTGAGGAATTCAATGCACGCAAACGCCCCTTTGGCTCACTGGCCGGACGAACCGTAGGAGACATGTTTGGAGCAAAGGACACTGCCAGATTCGGACTGGAATTGTCGTATGACTCTATCCTTCGCGGCACAACTGGTTTGATTCACCGCCGAAAGGTGATGAATCGCTACCTTAATATAATGGACACCCCTCCTATCGACGGCGCTGACATTGTGACGACCATCGATGTCGCCATGCAAGACCTTGCAGAACGCTCTGTCATCGATGAGCTGAAACTCATCAACGGAAACGTGGGTGTTGCCATTGTCATGGAAGTTGCCACAGGTGATATCAAGGCCATTGTGAACATGGAGAAGTGTATCGATGGCGTTTACCGCGAAGTTAAAAACCACGCTGTAAGCGATTTGCTGGAGCCGGGATCGGTATTCAAGACAGCCTCCATGCTGGCTGTGCTCGACGACGCCATGTGTGACACCACGAAAAGGGTCGATACCGGCAGTGGTATCTATGTGATGCATGGCCGGAACATGAAAGACCACAACTGGCATCGTGGCGGATACGGTACCATCACGCTACCCAGAAGTTTGGAAGTCAGTTCCAACATCGGAGTGAGCAGGATTGTGGATGAGTATTATTTCAATCAGCCAGACCGGTTTGTAAAGAAGATTCACAGTTTCGGACTGGCCGATGACCTGCATATCCCCCTTCAAGGAGCCTCTCCTGCAAAAATACGTATACCCAAGAAAGATAAGACTGGCAAGCACTGGGCCAATTGGAGCAATACAGCATTGGCATGGATGAGTATCGGTTATGAGACTCAGGTGCCGCCCATCTCGACACTGACATTCTATAATGCCATTGCCAACAACGGCCGGATGATGCGTCCGCGATTTGTGAAGAAAGTGGTGAAGGACGGACAGGTCATAGCTGAGTATCCGCCCGTTGTCATGAGGGAGCAAATAGCAAAGCCTCAAACGATAAAGACCATGCAGACAATTTTGCGCCATGTGGTCAGCCAAGGCTTAGGAAAGCGTGCCGGTTCAACATCCTTCCAAGTATCAGGAAAGACCGGAACAGCACAGATATGGAATAAAGGAGGTAAGACTTCCTCGTTCCTTCTGTCGTTTGCGGGCTTCTTTCCATCCGACAATCCACGCTATAGCTGCATTGTCTGTATCCAGAAATCAGGTTTGCCAGCTTCAGGAGGCGGAATGAGCGGTCTGGTATTCCACAATATTTCAGAAGGAATTATGGCTCAAAACGTCAAGATGAGTGTTACCGACGCAAAAGACTCAACTTCTGTCATGTTGCCGGATGTCAAGCAAGGCAACCTCCTTGCCGCCGATTATGTGCTGACACACCTGGGCATCAAGACCGATGACGGATGGAACGGGAGCTTTGCTGAAGGAAATCCTATCTGGGGAAAGGCCGTCATGAACAACAACTCGTTGCAACTCTCACGGGTGAAGCAGTATGGAAACTCCTACATTCCTAACGTTTTGGGCATGGGAGCTCGTGATGCAGTTTTTCTGTTGGAAAGCAGAGGAGTAAGAGTAAGAATAGAGGGACGAGGCAAAGTTACTGGCCAAAGTCTGCCTGCCGGCCACTTTATTAAGAAAGGCGAAAGCTGTACACTGACATTGAAATAACAAAAAAACACAAGATATGGAACTATCCAAATTGCTCAAAAATACTGAGCCTATCGCTATTGAGGGCGAAGTGACAGTAGATATAACGGGGGTAAACATCGATTCCCGACGCATCCAGCCGGGCCATTTGTTCGTGGCTATCAAAGGCACCCAAGTAGACGGACACTCATTCATCAAGAAAGCTGAGGATTTAGGTGCTGTGGCCGTGCTTTGCGAGGACATGCCTGCGGAGAAGAAAGAGGGCGTCACCTACGTACAAGTTCCCTCAACAGAAGATGCAGTAGGTCCCGTAGCCACTCTGTTTTATGGTGATCCTACATCGAAATTGAAGCTGGTAGGTGTAACCGGCACAAATGGCAAGACCACTATCGCCACCTTATTATATAATATGTTCCGCAAGATGGGACACAAATGCGGTCTTCTCTCTACGGTTTGTAATTATATAGAGGATGAGGCAATTCCCACCAGCCATACCACACCAGATCCGATTGAGCTGAATGCACTGCTTGGAAAGATGGTAGATGCCGGTTGTGAATACGCTTTCATGGAGTGCAGCAGCCACGCCATAGCCCAGAAACGTATTGGTGGCTTAAAATTCACAGGCGGTCTTTTCACCAACTTGACACGCGATCATCTTGACTACCACAAGACTTTCGAGAACTACCGCGACGCAAAGAAGGCGTTCTTCGACGCTCTTCCGAAGACCGCTTTCGCCATTACTAATGCCGACGACAAAAACGGAATGTTCATGGTTCAGAACACCAAGGCTACCGTTAAGACCTACTCCACCCGCTCGATGGCTGATTTTAAGGCACGCATCCTGGAATGCCACTTCGAGGGAATGTACTTGGAAGTAGACGGACGCGAGGTCGGAGTACAATTCATCGGTAAGTTTAATGTAAGCAACCTGTTGGCTGTTTATGGTGCTGCGGTTATGTTGGGCAAGGAGCCTGAGGATGTCCTGCTCGTTATGAGTACTCTCAAAAGTGTCAGCGGACGGCTTGAGCCCATCCATTCGCCAGAAGGTTATACGGCAATTGTCGATTATGCCCACACCCCCGATGCCTTGGAGAATGTGCTGAATGCCATTCACGAGGTTCTTAACGGCAAGGGGAAAGTGATTACGGTATGCGGAGCCGGTGGCAATCGCGATAAGGGAAAACGCCCCATCATGGCTCAAGAGGCTGTCAAACAAAGCGACAAAGTCATTATTACGAGTGACAATCCACGATTTGAGGAGCCTCAGGACATCATTAACGACATGCTGGCAGGCCTCAACGCACAACAAATGAAGAAGGTCCTGAGCATTACCGACCGCAAGGAAGCCATCCGGACGGCTTGCATGCTGGCTCAGAAAGGCGACGTGATTCTCATTGCGGGTAAAGGACATGAGGACTATCAGGAGATTAAAGGAGTGAAGCATCATTTCGACGACCGCGAGGTGGTGCGTGAAATCTTTGCCCAATAATCCATAGACCTATATAACAAGTGTTTAAAAACCAACGATAATACCTCTATATATCACATCTAACACTTCCAAATATGCTATACTACCTTTTCCGATTTCTCGAGCAGTTTGACATACCAGGCTCACACATGTGGTCGTACATCTCGTTCCGAGCCTTGTTGACACTGATATTATCGCTCATCATCTCTGCATGGTTTGGCGAGCGGTTCATTAAGTTCATGAAACGCAGGAAAATATCCGAGACACAACGCGATGCCAGCATCGATCCGTTCGGTACTCAGAAGAAGGGTGTTCCCACAATGGGCGGCATCATTATCATCGTGTCGATACTCGTTCCTGTGCTCTTGCTTTGCCGAATGCGTAATATCTATATCATTCTGATGATTATTACCACCGTTTGGCTTGGATTCCTCGGATTCCTCGATGACTATATCAAGATCTTCCGCAAAAACAAAGAAGGTCTGAAAGGCAAATATAAGATAGTCGGGCAAGTGAGCATTGGCTTCATTGTCGGAATCACGCTCTACCTGAGTCCTGATGCCGTGATGCGCGAGAACGTGAGTGTCCAGCAGCAAGAAAACACAGAGGTGGTGGTGAAGCATGAGGCGGTAGCCCACAAATCGCTGAAAACAACAATCCCGTTTATCAAGAACCACAACCTTGACTATTCGAGTGTCATGTCGTTTTGCGGTAAGCACAAGACAGCTGCCGGCTGGATCCTGTTTGTGATTATGACCATCCTTGTCGTGACGGCCGTATCAAACGGAGCCAACCTGAACGACGGTATGGACGGAATGTGTGCCGGTAATGCGGCCATTATTGGAGTGGCGTTAGGAATATTTGCCTATGTATCTTCACATATCGGGTATGCCAGCTACTTCGACATCATGTACATTCCGCATTCTGAGGAACTAGTTGTTTTCTTGTGCGCCTTCGTTGGAGCCATGATTGGTTTTCTCTGGTACAATGCTTTCCCTGCCCAGATCTTTATGGGCGACACGGGGTCACTGACCATTGGCGGCATCATTGGTGTTTGCGCCGTCATTATCCACAAGGAGCTTCTTGTGCCAATACTATGCGGCATTTTCCTTGTTGAGAGCCTGAGCGTAATTATTCAGACCCAGATGTTCAAATACTACAAGCACAAAGGGAAGCGGGTACGCGTCTTCCGTGCGACACCTATTCACGATAATTTCCGCAAACTGGACTCTCAACTCGATGAGACCAGCAAATATATATTCAAAAACTGGCCTGAACGTCAATTCCACGAGTCGAAGATTACCGTCCGATTCTGGATTACGACAATCATCTTGGCTGCTTTAACAATAATAACCCTTAAGATGCGATAATAAATGATGAAACGAATAGTTGTACTTGGAGCAGGTGAGAGCGGCGCCGGAGCAGCCGTTCTTGCCAAGAAAGAAGGCTTCGACGTGTTTGTGTCAGACATGTCGGCCATCAAAGAAAGATACAAGAAACTACTTGACGACCGCCAAATAGAATGGGAAGAAGGCCATCATACAGAAGAGAAGATTCTCAATGCCGACGAGATTATCAAGAGCCCGGGCATTCCTGACACTGCTCCCATCATCCAAAAGCTGATGAGCAGGCACATCCCCATCATCAGTGAGATAGAGTTTGCAGGACGATACACGGACTCCAGAATGATTTGCATCACAGGCTCGAATGGAAAGACTACTACCACATCATTAATATATCATATATTTAAAGAGGCAGGCTACGATGCAGGATTAGCAGGGAACATTGGAAACTCTCTAGCCCTGCAAGTAGCTGAGGACCCGCATAAGTATTATATCATTGAGTTGAGCTCTTTCCAGCTTGACAACATGTATAAATTCCGTGCCAACATTGCCATTCTGCTCAACATCACGCCTGACCATCTGGACCGCTACGACAATTGCATGCAGAACTATGTTGACTCGAAAATGCGCATTATCCAGAACCAGACAGCCGACGACGCTTTTATCTTCTGGAACGACGACCCGATTATCAAGCGCGAACTGGCAAAGTATGATATACAATCCGTTCTCTGCCCGTTCTCCGAACTGAAAGAAAAAGGCTCTATCGGATATATTGAGGAGGGCCAATACAAGATTGAATGGCCCACACCTTTCAATATGGAACAAGAGTCGTTAAGTCTGACTGGAAAGCATAACATCTACAACTCTTTGGCCGCAGGTATCGCATCAAATATCAGCGGTATCAAGAAAGAGGTTATCCGCAAGTCATTGGGCAACTTCCCCGGCGTGGAGCATCGACTGGAAAAGGTATGTAGCGTGAGAGGTGTACAATATGTAAACGATTCGAAAGCTACCAATGTCGACGCCTGCTGGTATGCACTGGAAAGCATGAACACCAAAGTGATTCTTATTATTGGCGGCAAGGACAAAGGCAATGACTACAATGCCATCAAGGATCTGGTGAAAGAAAAATGTGCTGGTCTGGTCTATTTAGGTGCTGACAATACCAAGTTGCACAATTTCTTCGACCCACTTGGTATTCCTGTCCGCGACACCCACTCGATGAAGGAGTGTGTAGAAGCGTGTTACGAGATGGCTAAGCCCGGCGAGACCGTTTTGTTAAGTCCCTGCTGCGCCAGCTTCGACCTGTTCAAGAACATGGAAGACCGTGGAGAACAATTCAAGACATTAGTAAGAGCATTATAAGAAAACAATATGTTAGACAAATTCTTCAGCAAGAAATTCAAAGGCGACGGAATCATCTGGGCAGTATTTTTCCTGCTCTGTATCATCAGTATTATCGAGGTATACAGTGCCTCGAGTGTACTGACATACAAGAGTGGAAACTATTGGAGTCCTGTCCTCAAACATTTCGGCCTGCTGGTAGTGGGCTTTGTCTGCATGATTGTTGTCTTGAACATTAAGTGTAAATACTTCAAGATTGTCACCCCATTCCTGTTACTTGCCGCCTTCATCACACTTTTGTGGGTATTGGTGGCTGGCCAGTCCACGAATGGAGCACAGAGATGGATTAGCCTTGTTGGTATTCAATTCCAACCTTCAGAGATAGCCAAAGGCGCTATGGTGCTGGCAGTTGCCCAGATACTGAGCGCCATGCAGACCGAGCGAGGTGCCGACCGGCGCGCATTTAAGTATATAATGATTGTCTGTGCATTCATCATCCCACTCATCATGGTCGAGAACCTGTCTACGGCTGCACTGTTATGTCTGGTCATAGTGATGATGATGTTTATCGGAAGAGTGCCTATGGCACAAATAGGCAGACTGATGGGTATTGGTATGTTATTGCTAATCTTTGCCATATCAATGATTATGCTTGTGGGAAAGGAAGACACTTCTAACAATGACACAAAGTTAGCCATCACCGAACAGACGGTAGAAGCAGAGATACAAAAGCCCAGCAAACTGGAAAAGATTTTCCACCGTGCGGGAACATGGAAATCACGTATCATCAAACACCTTGACAACAAGGAGATCTCTCCTTATGAGGTCGATTTGGACAAGGACGCGCAAGTGGCTCATGCCAACATTGCCATTGCATCATCGAACATTGTCGGCAAAGGACCTGGAAACTCAGTAGAGCGTGACTTCCTGTCGCAGGCGTTCTCCGATTTCATATACGCCATTATTATCGAGGAGATGGGTATCATTGGAGCGTTTGTTGTATGTCTGCTATACATCATTCTTCTCTTCAGGACTGCCAGCATAGCCAACCGTTGTGTGAATACATTCCCCGCATTGCTCATCATGGGACTGGCCTTATTGTTAGTCACTCAGGCACTGTTCAATATGTTGGTAGCCGTGGGATTGGTACCAGTTACCGGACAACCATTGCCACTCATCAGCAAGGGTGGTACATCGACCATTATCAACTGCATCTATATTGGCGCCATCCTAAGCGTCAGTTATTCAGCTAAGAAAAAAGATGAGGAACTGGGCGAAAACGACAAAAACAAACAGGTGAAAGTAGCTTATCAACAAGCATAACAATTTTTATCAAAGAAATTATTGAGAAAAGAAATATTTTCATTAATTTTGCACACTATAGTATCACGAGAATATGGACGACGAAATAAGAGTAATCATCAGTGGCGGTGGCACAGGAGGCCACATCTTTCCTGCTATCTCCATAGCGAATGCCATCAAGGCTAAACACCCAGCAGCCAAAATACTATTTGTCGGGGCATTGGGACGCATGGAGATGCAGCGTGTTCCTGCTGCAGGATACGAGATTAAGGGTCTTCCCATCTGTGGTTTTGACCGCAAGAACCTGTTGAGAAACTTCTCTGTATTACTGAAGATTTGGAAAAGCCAGCGTTTAGCCAAGAAGATTATCAAAGATTTCCGTCCGATGGCGGCAGTAGGTGTTGGCGGTTATGCCAGCGGTCCTACGCTCAACAAGGCTGCTGCGATGGGCATCCCATGTCTCATACAGGAGCAGAATTCTTATGCTGGCGTTACCAACAAACTGCTGGCTAAGAAAGCGCAGAAGATATGTGTGGCCTACGAAGGTATGGAGCGTTTCTTTCCTGCAGAGAAGATTCTTATGACCGGCAATCCGGTTCGTCAATCGTTGCTGGAGACAAATATCTCACATGAGGATGCCATCAAAGCATTCGGACTGGACCCGCAGAAGAAAACCATACTCTTGGTGGGTGGAAGTCTCGGAGCACGTACCATCAACGAGAGCGTACTTCAACACCTCGACCTCGTAGAATCGTCGGGCGTACAGTTTATCTGGCAGACTGGTAAGTATTATCACGAAGCCATACAGGAACAACTGAAAGACAAACAGTTGCCCATGCTGAAAGTACTTGACTTTATTAGCGACATGGGGGCTGCCTATAAGGCTGCCGATTTAGTCATCAGCCGGGCCGGAGCCAGCAGTATCTCAGAGTTCTGTCTCATAGGTAAGCCTGTTATATTGGTACCTTCGCCCAACGTTGCCGAGGACCATCAGACAAAGAACGCCTTGGCACTGGTCAACAAAGACGCAGCTATCTACGTGAAAGATGCTGATGCTCCTGCCGAGCTGCTACCGATGGCAGTCAAAACAGTTCAGGACACGAAACGTCTGAACACCCTGAGCGAAAACATTCTAAAACTTGCGCTTCCCAATTCGGCAAGCATCATAGCCGAGGAAGTCATTAAGATGATGAAGAAATAAATGGAACTTAAAAAAATAAAAGCGGTATATTTCATTGGAGCAGGCGGCATAGGCATGAGTGCTATCGCCCGCTACTTCATGAGCAAAGGGCTTGTTGTGGCAGGATACGACAAGACCCCATCCGACTTGACACACCAACTGGAGAAAGAAGGCATGCTCATTCACTATGAGGAAAGCGTGGACGATATTCCACGTGCCTGTACGAATCCGTTGACAACATTGGTGGTTTACACTCCCGCCATCCCTGCTGAGCACAAAGAACTGGTATGGTTTAAAGAAAAAGGATTCGAGATTCAGAAACGTTCTCAGGTATTAGGAACACTTACCCGAACTCATAAAGGTCTCTGTTTTGCTGGAACCCACGGAAAAACCACCACGTCGACGATGTGTGCCCATATCATGCACCAAAGCCATCTGGACTGTAACGCCTTCCTGGGAGGCATCTCGAAGAACTATGGCACCAACTATATCCTAAGCCGCGACAGCGATTATGTAGTTATTGAGGCCGATGAGTTCGACCGCTCTTTCCATTGGCTGCGCCCATGGATGACTGTCATCACATCAACAGATCCGGATCATTTGGACATTTACGGTACAAAAGAAGCATATCTGGAGAGCTTCCGTCACTACACCACGCTCATTCAACCTGGAGGAGCACTTATCATTCACCGCGGACTGGAAATGAGACCTAATGTTCAGGAAGGCATCAAAACCTATGAATACGGCCTTGACGAAGGTGATTTCCATGCCGAGAACATTGTCATCGACAACGGAGAGATAACCTTCGATTTCATTTCACCTATTGAGAACGTAAGAGGAATACAGTTGGGGCAACCCATTCCCATCAACATCGAGAACGGCATTGCCGCCATGGCTATGGCCCAGCTGAACGGTTGCACGGCAGAAGAACTGCGATACGGCATGAAAACCTATGGTGGTGTTGACCGTCGTTTCGACTTTAAGGTTAAAAACGACCGTCATGTATTCCTTAGCGACTACGCACACCATCCGCAAGAGATTTACCAAAGCGCCAAAAGTATTCGCGAACTGTACAGGAATCGCAAGATAACAGCCATTTTCCAACCCCACCTCTACACTCGTACACGCGACTTCTACCGTGAGTTTGCCAGTGCGTTGAGTCAGTTGGACGAAGTGATACTCTGCGATATCTATCCGGCACGTGAGGAACCCATACCGGGAGTTACCTCCCAACTCATCTACGACAACCTGAAAGAAGGTGTTGAGAAGAGTATGATCAAGAAAGCTGAGGTTATCGACTTAGTAAAGAGCCGCGACTTCGATGTGTTGGTGATCTTGGGTGCTGGCGACTTAGACAACTATGCGGCAGAGATAGCCCGGATTATTTCGGAAAAATAGTTTTCTCTCAACCGCAAAAAGAACAGAAAGAACAAAGCATATATGGCATTTAACTGGAAGAAAGCCGTTATCATCGTACTCGACATAGCCCTGGCTGTGTACTTTGTGCTGGCCGTCACGTCGTTCAACAATCCCGACGAGACCTCAAAGGTATGCACTAAGGTGGCCATCAACATTGCTGACGAGTCGACAAATGGTTTTCTTAGTGCCGCAGAAATTAAGAAGATCCTGGAGCGAAACAAGATATATCCGCTCGAAAAACGAATGGCTTTTGTCGACCCACGCCAAATTGAGGACATTCTCAAGGCCAGTCCGTTTGTCAATACAGCCCAATGCTACACCACACAGGACGGTCATGTGTGCATCAATATCACCCAGCGACTTCCCATTGTTCGTATCAAAAGCAATAACGGCGATGATTACTATCTCGACGACAAGGGCGGTATTATGCCTAACTCGAAGTATACTTCTGACCTGATTATCGCAACTGGAAGCATTAACAAATGGTATGCACAGACCTATCTGGGATGTCTGAGTAAGTCGCTTATGGCAAACGACCTCTGGCGCAACCTCGTTGAGCAGATTCATGTATTGCCCGACCGCGGCATTGAGTTGGTTCCGCGCATTGGTGACAACATCGTTTTTATAGGCTATCTGCCAGAATCGAAGGACAAGGAGGAACGTCAGAACCTCATAGACGACTACATCGGCAAGAAAATGCAGCGGCTGGAGAAATTCTATAAATACGGTCTTTCAGAAGCCGGTTGGAACAAGTACTCCTATATCAGTCTGGAGTTCGACAACCAGATTATATGCAAGAAAAAGAATCATAAAACTGATAATTGATAAAAAAAAATACAAACCCCATGGCAGCAAAGGAATTTATCGTAGCTATTGAACTAGGTTCATCCAAGATGACCGGTATCGCCGGAAAGAAGAATATGGATGGCAGCATTCAGGTATTGGCTGTTGTTCAGGAAGAGTCATCTTCTTTCATCCGCAAGGGCGTTGTGTACAATATCGATAAGACGGCACAATGTCTGTCGAATATTGTAAAGAAACTAACTAGTACTCTTAAGACCGAAATCTCTCATGTGTATGTAGGTGTGGGCGGACAGTCCATTCTCAGTGTGAAAAACGTCATTATCAAAGACCTTCCCGCCGACACTATCGTGAAACAGGAGATGGTGAACGAACTGATGGACGCCAACCGCAATATGACTTATCAAGACCAGGAGATTCTGGATGCTGCCACTCAGGAATACAAGGTTGACTCGCAATACCAGCTCGACCCGGTAGGCATTCAGTGCACACGCCTGGAAGGTAACTTCCTTAACATTCTTTGGCGGAAACTGTTCTACCGCAATCTAAACAAGTGTTTCGATATTGCCCATATCGCCATTGCCGAGATGTATCTGGCTCCGTTGGCTCTGGCCGACAGCGTTCTCACTGAGGCAGAGCGCCGTTCTGGTTGTGCTTTGGTTGACTTAGGAGCCGACACCACCACCGTATCAGTCTACTATAAGAATATCCTGCGCCATCTGGCGGTCATCCCTCTAGGCGGTGCCAATATCACCAAGGACATTGCCTCACTGCAAATGGAGGAAAGCGATGCAGAAAAGATGAAACTGAAATATGGTTGTGCCTTCACTGATAATAGCGACATTGATAACAACCTGCAACTGCCCATCGACTCCGACCGCACCATCGAGAGCCGTAAGTTCATCGAGATTGTTGAGGGACGAATGGCAGAAATCATCGAAAACGTGTGGTATCAGATTCCTTCTGAATATGCTGACAAACTGCTGGGTGGCATCATTCTTACTGGAGGTGGCTCTAACATGCGCAACATCGAAAAGGCTTTCCGCAACCACACCCACATCGACAAGATACGCGTGGCCAAATTTGTGCATAACACCATCACTGGCAATGCTCCCGAAATCAACAACCACAACGGCATGATGAATACCGTATTAGGACTGTTGGCCAAGGGCGACATGAACTGTGCCGGCGATGAGATAGATCCTCATGGCGACTTGTTCGCACGGAAAGAGGCCGCTACCACCACTGCCGATATCCACCAGAAAGCCCGTACCGCTAACGAAATCAAGAGCGGTGTGGTCATCACCGAGGCTGAAAAGCAGAAAGCCGAGGAGGAGAAACGCCGTCAGGAGGAAGAAGAGGCTGCCCGCATAGCTAAGGAACAGGCGGAAGAGGCAGCTCGCAAGGCCGAGGAAGATAAGAAGAAAAAGGAGAATAGCAGCCTGAAGAAATTCGGCAGCAAGTTCAAGAATTTCCTCAACAACATTCTCACTGAGGATGAATAAGCTCTAGAGAATCTAGATTATCTAGAGTATCTAGAATTTCTAGAAAATCTAGAGATTCTGGGATACCAGCAAAAAAAGAACAATAACCCCAATAACAATACAACCATCATGAACGAATTAAGCAATTTCGACATATTAGACTTCGGTGAGCCCGAGAAAGAGAAAAGCATCATCAAGGTCATAGGTGTAGGTGGTGGCGGTGGCAATGCCGTGAACCACATGTACCGCGAAGGCATTCACGATGTGACCTTCGTGCTCTGCAACACAGATAATCAGGCTCTTAACGACAGTCCTGTGCCTGTTCATCTGCAGCTGGGCAAGGAGGGCTTAGGAGCCGGCAACAAACCCGAGAAAGCCCGTCAGGCAGCTGAGGAAAGCATCGAGGACGTGCGCAACATGCTGAACGACGGTACCCGCATGGCTTTCATCACTGCCGGAATGGGTGGCGGAACTGGCACAGGAGCAGCCCCGGTGATTGCCCGTGAGTCAAAGAATCTCGGCATTCTGACCGTTGGTATCGTTACCATACCGTTCCGTTTCGAGGGTGACAAGAAGATTGACCAAGCTCTCGACGGCGTTGAGGAAATGTCAAAACATGTAGACGCACTACTCGTTATCAATAACGAGCGCCTGCGCGAGATATATCCTGAGCTTACAGTGCTCGACGCTTTCGGTAAGGCCGACGACACATTGAGCGTTGCCGCCAAGTCGATTGCAGAGATTATCACTGTCCACGGACTGATTAACCTTGATTTCAACGACGTCAAGACCGTGCTCAAAGACGGTGGTGTGGCTATCATGTCTACGGGTTACGGTGAGGGAGAGTCTCGCGTAAAGAAAGCTATCGAGGATGCGCTCAACTCGCCTCTGCTCAACGACAACGATATCTTCAACTCGAAGAAAATCCTGCTCAGCATCTCGTTCTGTAACGACAAGCAGAGCAGCGGTGGCCTGATGATGGAGGAAATGAACGATGTGAACGACTTCATGGCGAAGTTCGGCAACGACTTCGAGATTAAGTGGGGACTGGCCACTGACCCCGAACTGGGCAACCAGGTGAAGGTGACGATTCTGGCAACAGGCTTCGGCATCGAGGATGTTGACGGTATGAGCAATCACTTCAACAAGCGCACAGAGGAAGAAGCCAACCGACTGGCAGAGGAAGAAGAGAAACGAGCTGAGCGTCAGGACCGTCGTAACCGCTATTACGGCAAGGATGGTAACAACACGCAGTATAAACGGCGTCCGCATATCTTCATCTTCCGTCCTGAAGACCTTGATAACGACGACGTTATCTCGGCTGTAGAGTCAACACCGACATACAAGCGTACGCGTCAGGTTCTCGACAATATCCGCAGCCAGGCTTCCGGAAATGTCACCAACGATGACAACGGAAACAAGAATGACGAACCTGTTCAGGGTGTTATCAGTTTCGCATAGAGCAGGAACCATCTGCAAACAGTGATTAAATAATTGCCTTCGGCCGTGTTGAATTCTCCAAACTTTCGAGAATCACGGCTGAAGGTCTTTTTTATGCAACAATTCAACCCTTTTAATGGAAGTGGGAACTGAAGCATAAGAATTCAAGGAAAAGCAACAATTGTTGACGTTTCACAACAATGGTTGCACTATGATAATCTTCATGAAAGAAACAAAACAGTTTTTCGTATCTCGACATTTATTCGCATATTTGCAAAAGAATAAGGCCATGAATTGTCCAGATGAACCGACAGACTATTCTTAACATACCCTTTTTAAAAGCCATTACTCTGTGCTTTGCAATGCTTTTGTGCATCGGCGGAATCCATGCACAAGAGCGGACAATCGTCGTGGCAGACATCGAATCGCATGCCCCAATTCCACGCGTGCTCATCTATTTAAAGTCAGGAGAGCATATTCGCACTAATCTGGAGGGTAGTTTTATCCTGCAGACTGATAGTTTCGAGCAAATCACACTGAAACATCCCAAATACCTAACGCGCATCGTTACGCCCGAAGAGACCCGCGAGGACACGCTTTTCTTGCTGCCCACCATGAACGCTTTGCACGAAGTGGTTATCTATGGAAAGCGCAAGGACAAAGAAACGAAGCTGAAACAATTCAGTCATCCTTACATAGAAGACGATCCATTGCTCAAACCTGCGGCACCCTCGGGCATCGACATTCTGGAGTTCTTCAACTTTGCCGAGAAGCGCAGGAAGAAACGCGGGGCAAAGGTAAAAAAGACATTGGAGAATTACTAACGTGTTCTCCTATTGAAAAGGGATTGTAGCACACGCAGTACAAGAAGCTGTTAGCGCCACAAGTCGCGCACAACGTCCAGCGACCGCAGCTCAGGGAAATTGGGCACGTGCAGACGGTAGTACGTTAGCAGCACATCGACAATACGGTTTCGCTCGTCGTGATTCATTCGGAAAAGATGCATCGTCTCGTAATTCATGCGCATCAGCGTCTGAATGCGGGCCGCATCGTCGGGCGACAAATAATCAGTATGCAACGGCACTGTGGCAGAAAAGGCGGCAGCACGCATATCGAACACATTTCCCTCATGGTAATCGTCGATATTCGGATAAAAACCAATGAAACGGCTCATACGCATCATGAACACCAGATGGAAACTGGCAAACGACGACTGGCAGCCATCGAGCCAGAGAATGCTGTTCTCTATGTAGGAAAAGAGTGCCTCGTTCCGCTGTTCTCCGCGTGTACTATAATATAAAAACTCCGCAAGAAAAAGTACGATACTCAGCTTATGCGCATCGAAAGGAATGCCCGCAAAAGGTTCGCTAATGCGCACATCGCGCAACTTGTGTAACTGGACATTGGGGCGCACGTCGCATTCGATCTCCAACAAGGTAAGCGGTTGGAAAAACTGTTTCTTCATCTTCGACTTCGACGAGCGAGGCATATTGACCACAAACGACAGACGACCCTCCTCTTCGGTGAGCATATCAACAATCATTTTCGACTCACCGAGCTTGAAAGAATGCAGTACTATCGCTTTTGACTTCATCAACATACACCGCAAAAGTACTAATTTTTCAGCATTTAGCGAAAAATATCGTGGAAAAATTTGGCTGGATGAAATAATTACAGTAACTTTGCACCCGCAAAAAAGCACCTTGGTCCCTTCGTCTATCGGCTAGGACGAGAGATTTTCATTCTCTAAAGAGGAGTTCGACTCTCCTAGGGACTACCAAAACATGAATCCGCCATCTGCGCAGCGATGCGCTACCAGTCACAAACTGGGAAAGGGTGACGGAGAACTTTTTTAAAGAGTTCGCCCGGGCAGTTCTCAAGCGCAAGACCCACAGGCTTCATTATTAACAACAATTTTAAAACATTAAGTAACAAAATGGCAAACCACAAATCATCCCTGAAGAGAATCCGTCAGGACAAGAAAAAGCAGTTGCATAACAAGTATTATGCAAAAACCATGCGCAACGCCGTTCGCAAGCTGCGCGCTATGACCAACAAGGAAGAGGCTGTTAAGCTTTATCCCGCTGTTCAGAAAATGCTCGACAAACTGGCAAAGACGAACATCATTCACAAGAACAAGGCTGCAAACCTGAAGTCAAGTCTGGCTAAGCACATCAACAAGCTGAGTTAATTGTAATTCGCTTGCAACCATACACGAGGCTATAACCTTAAGGTTATAGCCTTTTTTGGTATTTTTAGCATATTATCCGCAGTTTTCTCGCATTTATTTAGTATCTTTGCACACTAATAATATGTTAATAGAAAATGGCAGAAAATCAAAACAACCAAAGCAATTACTCAGCAAGTAATATTCAGGTTCTTGAAGGACTTGAGGCAGTTCGCAAACGCCCGGCAATGTACATTGGTGACATTAGCGAGAAGGGACTGCACCATTTGGTTAACGAAACAGTAGACAACTCTATCGACGAGGCCATGGCCGGTTTCTGCACACATATTGAGGTGACCATCAATGAGGACAACTCTATCACAGTGCAGGACAACGGTCGCGGTATCCCCGTCGACGAACATAAGAAACTTCATAAATCAGCCCTTGAAGTGGTCATGACCGTCCTTCATGCCGGCGGAAAGTTCGACAAAGGCTCTTACAAAGTCAGTGGCGGACTGCACGGTGTGGGTGTGAGTTGCGTCAATGCACTCTCTTCGCACATGCTCTCACAAGTCTATCGTGACGGCAAGATTTATCAGCAGGAGTATGCTCAGGGCAAGCCCCTCTACCCCGTTAAGATTGTGGGTGAGACCGCACTACAAGGCACTCGCCAGCAATTCTGGCCCGACCCGACGGTGTTCACCACTACAACTTATCAGTGGGACATCATCGCAAGGCGCATGCGCGAGCTGGCATTCCTCAATGCCGGTATCACCATCACGCTCACCGACCTGCGTCCCGATGAAGAAGGAAGAACCCGTCAGGAGGTTTTCCATGCCAAGGAGGGATTGAAGGAGTTCGTTCGTTACGTAGACCGTCACCGCACGCATCTCTTCGACGATGTGATTTACCTGAAGACCGAGAAGCAGGGAATCCCCATCGAGGTAGCCGTGATGTACAATACCGACTATTCGGAGAACATTCATTCTTACGTGAATAATATCAATACCATCGAGGGTGGTACCCACTTGACCGGTTTCCGCATGGCGCTGACACGCACATTGAAGAACTATGCCGATCAGGATCCCGCTATCTCGAAGCAGATTGAGAAGGCAAAGATCGAGATTGCGGGCGAGGATTTCCGCGAGGGACTGACCGCCGTTATCTCTATCAAAGTGGCAGAGCCGCAGTTCGAGGGACAGACCAAGACCAAACTGGGTAACTCTGAGGTAGCAGGTGCCGTGCAGCAGGCTGTAGGCGAGGCTCTGGCCAACTATTTGGAGGAGCATCCGAAGGAAGCAAAGCTTATTTGCGACAAGGTGGTGCTGGCCGCTACTGCCCGTATTGCTGCCCGTAAGGCTCGTGAGAGCGTACAACGCAAGAACCCGATGAGCGGTGGTGGACTGCCCGGAAAGCTTGCCGACTGCTCGAACAAAGACCCGAAAGAGTGTGAGATCTTCCTTGTTGAGGGTGACTCTGCCGGTGGTTCAGCCAAGCAGGGCCGCGACCGCCACTTCCAGGCCATCCTGCCGTTACGCGGAAAGATTCTGAACGTCGAGAAAGTTCAGTGGCACCGTGTGTTCGAGGCAGAGTCTGTGATGAACATCATCCAGTCTATCGGTGTCCGCTTCGGTGTTGACGGAGAAGGCGACAAAGAGGCAAATATCGACAAACTGCGCTACGACAAGATTATCATCATGACCGATGCCGACGTCGATGGTTCTCACATCGACACGCTGATTATGACACTTTTCTACCGTTTCATGCCGCGCGTGATTCAAGAAGGTCATCTTTACATTGCCACTCCTCCTCTCTACAAGTGCACTTACAAGAAAGTGAGCGAGTATTGCTACACGGAGCAGCAGCGTCAGGCATTCATCGACAAGTATGTTGCGGGCGACGAGAATAGCAGCGCCCTGCACACACAGCGCTACAAAGGTTTGGGTGAGATGAATCCCGAGCAGCTTTGGGAGACAACCATGGACCCGTCCAACCGTCTGCTGAAACAGGTTACCATTGAGAATGCCGCCGAGGCCGACGAGATCTTCTCGATGCTGATGGGCGATGACGTAGAGCCGCGCCGCGAATTCATCGAGCAGAACGCCACTTATGCTAACATCGACGCATAAACGCATTTAGCAAAACGCATAAACATATTCTATAAGAGGAGGACATATCCGCGGATATGTCCTCCTTAATTTATGTCTGACAGTACTTATTTTATGCCTGACAGTACTTAATGCTGGATGGTGTTTAACGACAAGGAATGACGCTCAGTCCTGCCGGATAGCGCAAACGGAAGGTTACCCGCTCACAACGAGTGAAGAAATCCATGCCCAGCCGGCTGTCATAATCGGTGCCTTCAAGGATGGATAATTGCGGGAGCGAGACCACCGTACTGCCCACCGCCACATCGAACTGCGGATAAAGATACTCCTTTCCACTGACACTTCCACCCCACCCGACAAAGACGACTTCACGACTGGGATAGTTACGGGTGATATAGTCGGGCTGAATGGCAAAGGAACGGATGCCGACAGCACTATGCGTGGCACCCATATCGGGAATCAGCGAGAGCCGGTTTTCGTGATGTCTCACCTCCACCTGCAGTCCGTTCTCGGCAAAACCACAACTCATATTGGCCTCATCGAGCGGTATGTCTGTGGCAGAACGTAGTGTCTTCGATCGGAAATCCATCTGCACACAGCCCAATAGCTCCAATAATGGAAGACCGAGGATAGCATTCAGATGTGCCGTTTCGGCATGACTCCCCACTTCATGGTTATTGTCCATCACACAGAACAGCACATTTCTCATCTCCAAATTGCCCATTCGCAGCAGTTTAGCCACCGCCATACGCCCCCGGTTCTCGCCCATTCCATCGAGAAAAACCTCTGCATCAAGCATGTCCACCCCCAACCGTTCGGCCATACCCTGGCTGAGAATGTTCAGCGTAGCACCCGTATCGAGCATCATGTCCACAGCAATCCCATTCACTGTGGCGGGAATACGAACGGCCACCGAACGGGCATTCTGCGGCCCGACAGAGTCTATCCTGAAAGGAACAACAGACTCACGGGTATTCATCCGGACCTTCCGATAGGGCCTGCACGTACGGAAGAGTTGCCCATAACGTTCAAAAATAGGCCGCATGGCAAACGAACCATGCTCCTCCACATAGCGCGAAAGAGTCTTCGCTGCCTTTCGGTCACGACCAGAACGGTGTTGCTGCAATGCCATTCCAAAGGTCAGCTGCGCCACCATAGCCTCATCCCATGAGCCTTGATACCGTCTCAGGGCACGTTTCATGAGTTTTGCTCCTTGCTTGGCATCACCCAGGCAGCCACGAACGAAAGCCTCACCCATAGCCCGTACACCCTCACTGAGCGAGTCTACTCGCACAGTAAGCAGCCTGTTCAGCGCCAGTCCGTCGCCCTCACGCATCAGCATCAGCGCCCTGTCATCAGCTGTTTGTGCACTGACAGCCACTGAACAGAGCAACCAGACTGCTACAACCCATTTCCAACGTAAGCCTTTGCCCATAGCTTTCTTTCTTCTATTCACTCACAAATATACGGCATTTCCCGCAAACTGCAAAACATTCTGCCCACAGATTGAAAAACCATAGGACATGACTGATGACTCAACTGAGTCTTGTTAGGAACTGTCAGAAGCCTTTAGAGAATCTTGTAAGGCATCTTGATGGAACTCTCAGGCATCTTCATAAAGGCTAACAAGCACTTTTGAAGGTGCAATCAGGCATTTCTTAAGGTACAGGAAGCGCCTTCCGAAGGTACAAACAGGCATCACTTAGAGACTATCACTCCAGTGATAGCTTTCTCTCACTCCAGTGATAGGACTCTCTCACTCCAGTGATAGGATCCTTTCACTCCAGTGATAGACTCGTTTCACTTCAGGGATTTCAGATAATACATCTGCAAATGGTTATCATGAAGCCATAACCGATGACATGATTATCTACATGCAAAGATACAAAAAACCGAGGCAAAAACCAAACTTTCAAAACGGTTTTTTGCCTCGGAATATTTATATGTGTCAGCAGTATCAATGAGAACGAAGCCTCAAAGGAGTCTCAACCGACAGCAGCAGGTTGCATTATTAGCGAACGCCGCCACCTACTCCACCGCCTGAGAAGCCGCCACCGCCGCCCCATGATACTCTGCCTCCACCACCGGAAGAGCGTATGGAACTAGGAGATACATAATGCTGCACATGAATGACACCATTGTTTGCGGCAGTAGTGAAGGCCGGAATGACAACGGTCTGATCCATCACCTGGGCGATCTGGTCCATCTGCAAATACTCTGGATTGATTTCCTTCATGTCTTTCAGCACCTGGTCGGCATTGCCGAACAACGTGGCATAGATGAGATAATCCTTCCATAGTCCCACTTCCTGTACGTGGCGCTCATTGGCCAGCGTGAAATCCTTCAGATACTTGCGCAGTCCAAACACCTGACTGACGCGGTCGTTAGGACCTATCTTGCGCTCGCGTTCGGCATCCTCGAACTTCACGTCACGGTGCAACAGGGTCGAGAAACCCTGCAGCGAAGCAGCCTTGCGCTCCATATACCGCTCCAGTTCCTTGGGCTGCAAGATGCCATCCTTGCCTGCGGCATTGCTGAATATCTTGTAGATTTGACGTCGCAGGCGAACATCGCGCTCCTCACCTTCCTCTTTCGGTTCCTCACCGATGACGATGGTAGGACTTGGCTTACCCTTCTTGTCGGCCACTTGCTGTACTTTCAGCGAGCCCAGATAGATGAGTTTCAGTATTTCGGCACTGAGCAGGTTGCTATAGTTGGCATGTACATACTTATAGGCATTGATGATTCCGTTCGCATGCAGCAGGTCACCATTATAGGGAATGTCACGATACCAGAGCAGATTGCGGTTAATCTCACGGTTGGCACGCCAGATCTTCCATAACTTATAAGCGGTATAAATGACCGGAATGAGGGCTATGAACAACCAGAAACATAGGAACAGAATGGCCATCAGCTTATCAAAAAAGCTTTTCTCCTCGACATAGTCGCTGCCTTCGAAAGCACGATTCTGCAAATCCTCGAACTTTCCCTCCAGCGTATCCTCAGGCTGGAAAATTCCTTTATTGAAAGCCGCCATCACAATCATAGCACTCTCACGGCTGAAACTCTCGGTCGTCTCAGCCACGATATTACCGTCGATGAGGTTCACTTCGCCACGATAGCGGAATCCCCAGATGCGTGTATTGTCCGTGGTGAACTGCGTCGTATCGGCAGGAACAATCGTGAGTTTCACATGGTCGGGATACGGATTAATGCCCTCAGCCACGAACATGTAGTTGAAACCGTCGGCATCCTCATAGCCTTTTACCAACCGTGTGACGGTGTACGACGTGGTGTATGTGCGGCTTCCGCTCTGGCCCAGTCCCCAGCAAAGCTCATATCCATTACGTTTGTAGACAATACCGCAACGGTTTTGCTTCTGACTACGGCTGCGGTCGATAACCCACTCGCCGATATTCTCATACACGGTGCCTGTCTCGTCGGTTACCGTTAGGTCGCGAACCTCGCTGCCCGACAGGTTTCCGATAACAATATAGCACTCGGTGCCCTCGCTGTCGATGCTCATCTGACGCGTCTCGGTGATGCGGGCGTCTCCATTAGGCGACAACTCCACCCGGATGTCAAGATTTCCCAGATGCGGTCGGGCACATAAAGGCAAGAAGACAAATAGGTAAAAAGGTAAAAGAATCATTACCTGCCTTGATACCTTGCATCTGCTCCAATTGTCCATGGTCATTTTACTTTTTTACCTTTATACGCTTTGTCCCAATTAATTACTTGTCTCATCCGATTTGCCAAAAGCCTCGTCAAGGTTCGGGTACTTGGCTTTCTGCTCTTCATCCACCTTCAGGTATTCTTTCTCGCGGAAGTTAAGCAGCGAAGCTACGAACGAAGACGGCCACTGGCGAACCATGCGGTTCATCTTGGTTGCCGTATCATTGTATACCATACGGCTCATACGCACGTTCTCCTCGTACTGTTTGATGCCGTCCATGGTCTCGCGGAACAAGTCGGCAGCCTTCAGGTCGGGATAGGCCTCACCAACGGCAATCAGCCGGCCGAGCACCTGCTGCAACTCACCCTGCTGCTGGTTCACCTGCGCGGGTGTAGAGATATCGGATATACGACGCTCGCGTATCACTTTTATCAGCGTCTCCGACTCATGCTTTGAGTACTGAGCGGCCATCTTAGCCAGATTCAACACTGCGTCCCAACGTGAATTCAACTGTACGGCAATCTGCGAAAGTGCGTTCTTGCAAAGCTCATCCAGATTCACCAACTCGCGCTGAGTCTTAAAAATGTACATAGCGACTATCACCACCAGGGCAATAATCACAATAAGAATTCCTGATAATACTCCCATAATTGTAAAATATTTAAAATCGTTATTATTACTCTTCTTGACTGCAAATATACGAAATATATTTGAATAAGGTTTGAAATATCACAAAAAAGAGCTATTTTTGCACTGTATTGAAACACGATGACCATGAAACGAGCATTATTCGTATTAACCTTATTAGCTTGCACATTTACGGCATATGCGCAAAAACAGCAGCAGATGACGCTATGGTACAACCGTCCTGCCCAGTATTTCGAGGAGTCGCTGCCCATTGGTAACGGGAAACTGGGTGCGCTCATCTATGGCGGAACCGAACAGGACAAGCTTCAGCTGAACGATATCACCTTGTGGACCGGACAGCCCGTTGACCGCGACGAGGATGCCGGGGCCAGCAAGTGGATTCCGGAAATACGCAAGGCGCTGTTCAATGAGGACTACCGACTGGCCGACTCGCTGCAACTGCATGTACAAGGGCACAACTCTCAATACTATCAGCCGTTGGCTACTCTGCTCATCAACGACTACAACCGCGGACAAGCCAGCAACTATCATCGGCAGCTGAGCCTCGACAGTGCCATCTGCAAGACCACCTTCATGCGCGACGGTGTTCGGTATGAGCGCGAGTATTGGGCGTCGAATCCCGACAAGATGATAGCCATCCGCCTTACGGCAGACCGCAAGGAGTCCCTGAACGTAGGACTGGCACTTACCTCTCTTGTGCCACACAAGGTGAAAGCCAGTCAGAATCAGCTCACGATGACCGGCCATGCTACTGGCGACGCCGACAACAGCATTCATTATTGTACCATCATGAAAGTGGTGAACCGCGACGGTAGCGTGCAGGCCGTCGACTCCACCTTACAGCTGACGGGCGTCAGCGAGGCCATCGTCTATATTGTCAACGAGACCAGTTTCAATGGTTACGACAAGCATCCCGTGCGCCAGGGAGCCGACTACATCAACCTTGCCGCCGACGATGCATGGCATCTGGTAAACTACAGTTACGAACAGTTGCGCGACCGTCATGTCGCCGACTATCGTCAGTTTTTCACCCGTGTGGAACTCAACCTCGACGGGGCTGCCTTCAACAACGATGTCAATACCGAGCAGATGCTCAAGAATTACACCGACCTCAAAGGCAACAAGCCAATTGGCAACAACCGCTATTTGGAGACACTTTATTTCCAGTATGGCCGTTACCTGCTGATCAGCAGCTCGCGCACGCCGGGCGTTCCTGCCAACCTGCAAGGACTGTGGACGCCCCATCTGTGGTCGCCATGGCGCGGCAATTACACCGTAAACATCAACCTGGAAGAGAACTACTGGCCTGCCTTTACGGCCAATCTTGCCGAGATGGCCATGCCGCTCGACGGTTTTGTCAATGCTTTGGCGGATAATGGGCGCCATACGGCCAGGAACTACTATGGCATCACACGCGGTTGGTGCAGCAGCCACAACAGTGACATCTGGGCTATGACTAACCCCGTGGGCGAGAAAAACGAGAAACCCGAATGGGCCAATTGGAATCTTGGCGGAGCCTGGCTGGTGAACACTTTATGGGAGCGTTATCAGTTTACCCAGGACAAGACATACCTGAAAACCACGGCCCTGCCACTGATGCGGGGTGCTACCGACTTCTGTATGGACTGGCTCATCGACAATCCCAAGCAGTCTGGTGAGCTGATTACCGCACCCAGCACTTCTCCCGAGAATGAATATGTCACCGATAAAGGCTACCATGGTATGACCTGCTATGGCGGTACTGCCGACCTGGCCATCATCCGCGAGCTGTTCATTAACACCTCGCTGGCAGAGAAAACACTCTTTGGCACTTCGCAGGGGTCTGACAAGATACAGGAAAAGCTGCAGCGTCTTCATCCCTACACCATTGGTCATATGGGCGACTTGAACGAATGGTATTACGACTGGGATGACTTCGACTTCCAACACCGCCATCAGTCGCACCTCATCGGTCTCTATCCCGGCAGCCATCTCACCCTGAACGGCACGCCCGAACTGGCACAGGCCTGCCGCCGCTCACTGGAAATCAAGGGCGACAAAACCACAGGCTGGTCAACAGGCTGGCGCATCAACCTATGGGCTCGTTTGCACGACAGCCAGCAGGCATACCATATTTATCAGAAACTGCTCACCTATGTCAGCCCTGATGCTTACAGAGGCCCTGACCGCCGGCGCAGTGGCGGCACATACCCAAACCTCTTCGATGCCCATCCTCCCTTCCAGATTGATGGTAACTTCGGAGGTACGGCAGGTGTGTGTGAAATGCTGATGCAGTCTGTCCTCACCGGTACTGACGTTCCAATCGCCTCTATCGAGCTACTTCCTGCTCTTCCCGAGGCTTGGAATAGCGGTTCCGTGAAAGGCCTTTGTGCCCGTGGCGGCTATGAGGTGGACTTCGAATGGAAGGATGGTAAAGTCGTCTCTGCCACCATTCACAGCAAGTGTGGCGGGAAAGTGAACGTGTTCTACAACGGAAAGCAGAAAAGACTGAACCTGAAGAAAGGGAAACAGAAGACTATCAGATGAGACCGCTCCTCATAATATATCTGCTATTCATGGCGCTCACGAGCCATGCACAGGACTGGAACCGCCGCTGGATATGCTTCCAACAGGCAGACCCCACCAGTCAGGTGTGGTTTCAGCGTACCTACACGTTGCGCCAACGACCCCAAGAGGCATTCGTTGAGATAGCCAGCAGCGGACGGTTCTGTCTCTACATCAACGACTATAATGTGACTACCAGTCTGCTGGAGCCGCTCATTGAGCGACAGGGCGACACGATTGGCGTGGTGCGCTACGATGTCACTGCCTTTCTCCAGCAAGGAGAGAACGTGCTGAAGGTATGGTTCTCGCCCATGCGCGACGACCAACGACAGCTCTCCCTGCAACTATATGGCCATATGGGCGGCATGCCTTTCTCCTGGAGTACCGACGAGTCATGGTTTTGCTGCAATGCCATGTGCAACACTCTCGCTAACGGTGACGAGTGGATTGACGGCCGTTATCACATTCTGAAAGAGCAACCGCTGATCGGATGGAATCCAGCATCGCTGGCCGAATGCCGGCAGTCGGTGCTCGAACTGGTCCAACCCTGTGAGACTACTGTGAGAAATAGTCTTATCACCAACTATCATATCGTTGAATGTGACAGCCTGGACAGCACGCGGATTGTTTTCCGTGGCGGTGTTGAAGGGCACGGAATCCTGCGCGTAACACTGCGCGACATGCACCGTGGCGACACCATCCGCGTCAACGGACTGCGCTATATCTGCCGCGGAGAGACCGACGAACAGGCATTCCGACGATTCACGACCGAGGATATCAGCTCTGCTGTGATTGTAGGTCCGGCATGGTTCCGAAGCGAGAATGTGACGAGTGTCGAGGCTATTAGAATTTCTTCAGTTTTTCTTCCATAATTCATTTTTATTATATATATTTGCATCATTAATCGAGAATCATGGAAAAGAAGAACATACAAGATGTCAATGTCAGCCGGGCCAAGGTGTTAGGAGCCAGCGGATATATCGAGAATGATATTCTGTTGCTGGACAAACTGAACGAGGCTCCCATCCCGCAAGAACCGCGCAGGATGAACATGATTGTGGTGGCTTTATGTCTAAAAGGGAAGGCGCAATACACCATCGATACGCAGGAGCAGCTTGTCCGCAAGAACGATGTATTGATTATCTCAGAGCGCCATGTCATGGACAATTTCATGGCAAGCCCCGACCTCGAAGGCCTGGCCATCATCCTCTCCGTCGGATTCTTCAAAGACATTATTCAAAACGTGAGCGACATCTCGTCGTTATTCTTGTTTTCCCAAAACCATCCCGTCATCAACTTCTCACAGAAAGAGGCTGATGTGTTCATCAGTTACTTCAATCTGATTAAACAGAAGATGACGGATACCGAGAATCTTTTCCGCCGCGACGTGGTGAGAACATTGCTCCTGGCCATGTTCTACGACTTGAGCAACGTTATCTTCCGTACGCAGCAAAACCACGACAACCGCCAATCGCGTGCCGATATCATCTTCACCAAGTTTATCCGTCTGGTGGAAGAGAACTATAAACGAGAACGACGCGTAGGATGGTATGCCGAACAACTGTGCATCACCCCGAAATATTTGTCGGAAACCGTGAAACAGGTAAGCCGCCGTACACCCAACGAGTGGATTGATAACTATGTCATTCTCGAGATTCGCGTACTGCTGAAAAACAGCACGAAAAGCATCAAAGAGATTTCCATGAACATGAATTTCCCCAATCAGAGCTTCCTCGGAAAGTTCTTTAAGGAGCATGTGGGTATGAGCCCGTCTGAGTATCGAAGAAACTAACGTCTGCTGATTGCATAAACCGTATGAGCGTGATACGGAGACACAAAGCTACGAGAATAAACAGAGAGCTGTTTTGTAAATATTCAAAGGTTGAAAAGCATTCATTGGCATTGTAAACATTTGAGCAACAGATTAACCCTAATATAATAAGATTATGGAAACTAGACAAATTATTACAAAAGCCTTCATCATGGTAGGCCTAATGTTTGGCATGCAGACAACCGCCAGCGCACAACTTGGCGGAGTATTAAACAAGGCAAAATCCGCTGTTAAGAGCAAAGTGAAAAACGCTACCGAGGAAGTTAAGGAAAAAGCAACGAGTGATGCAAAAAAAGAGGCTGCTAACGCTAAGAGCAAAGTCCTTTCGAAAGGTTTGCAGAAAGCATTGGGCGATGCTCCTGATTGTCCTTGGGTTTTGGACGAGAAAGCAACCGAGGCTCAAATGGAGAATCTTATCAAACAACTTGGCTCCATGAATTCTGAGAAGACAAAGGCTTTCGGTGAGCAGATCAGTGCCCGCGCCGAATTCGACAAGAAAATTCTCGATGGGATGAAGAACAAGACACTGCCACACGACGACGGAGTATGGGACAAGGCGTACAAAGAAATGCAGAAGTTTGAGAAGTTCTATGGTATCTTAATCAACAAAGGCATTGGTTACGGACCAACCAATATAAAAAAGGACGATCAGGGTAACTGGTGTCAAGAGGGTGCTGTGCGGATTATCATAGGTAATAATGCTTATGTCACCATTAAGAATGACAAGCCTGTTTTCTGTACACTGGCATACGACGCCATTTTCCTCGACGAGGAGGGTATCAAGAAAGCTCAAGAAGCCTACCGTTTCAACATTAATTCCGCTTGGTTGCTAGAAGGATTCCCGAAGACTTATGATGAGTCACTTGAGCAATCATACTACCGTGCCTCTTTTGCTGCAAA
>JAEEGK010004979.1_pt1 | contig 32232 bp, 10 predicted proteins | sample 8958771 | NCBI WGS metagenome assembly JAEEGK01 (sample SAMN16246547, study PRJNA631951) | gut metagenome | biome: gut microbiome; feature: rumen; material: SC-attached | host: Bos | place: Iran: Karaj | collected 2018-10
TCGTCGTCAGGCCGCTCACCGTGTAGGTGTTGCCCTCCACCGTGAAGGTCAGCGTCTCGAAGCCCGTAGCACTCTTGGCCGTGCCGTCATACACATTGCCGGTGTTGCTGTTCGCAACCACCGTGATTGTGTACGGATCAGCGAGGTCGGTGATTATCAGCTTGCCTGCCGTCTGCGTGCCCAAAGTATAGTTGGACGTCACATCCGTGCTGCCGTTCATCACCTTGAAGGTGCTGGCGGTGTAGGCACCGTTGTCGTAAGTGTCCACCAGCTTACCGTGCGACGGCGTGTAGGTGATTGTCGCCGTCTGGCCGTCCACCACATTGGCGAACGCGTAGGTGTCGTTGCCGTACTGCTCGGAACCGTTGTACTCGACCGTCTTGTCAAGCACGGAGACCGTCACCTCGCGGGCCGTGATCTCCAGTGTGCCGTTGGTCGTGTGCACCGTGAACTGCGCCGTCACGTCGTTGTCGGCGGCATCTTTCACCACTGCCGTGCCGCTGATCGCGTTCGTCAGGTTGCAGACATCCGTGCTGGTCGGGTTACTCGTCGTCAGGCCGCTCACCGTGTAGGTGTTGCCCTCCACCGTGAAGGTCAGCGTCTCGAAGCCCGTAGCACTCTTGGCCGTGCCGTCATACACATTGCCGGTGTTGCTGTTCGCAACCACCGTGATCTCGTACTTGTCCGTACGGTCGGTGATGGTCAGCTTGCCGGGCGTTGCCGTCGTCAGGTTGTAGTTCGAAGTCACGTCGTTGTCGGAAGCATCCTTCACCACCAAGTCATTGCCGAAGCTACCCGTGTAGGTGCCGGCGACAGTACCCTGGGCCGGCGTGTAGGTGATGGTGGCCGTCTGGCCGTTCACCACGTTGCCGAACGTGTAGGTAGCAACACCCGTATGCGCGTCGCCGTCATACACGACATCGGTGGCATCGGCAACCGTGACCGTGATATTACGCTTGGCAATCTCAAGTGCACCGTCCGTCGTGTGAACTGTGAACTGGTCTGTCACCACATTACCGGCGGCATCCGTCACCACAGCCGTGCCACTGATGGCGTTGGCGATGGTGTCGGCATTCGTGCTGTTCGGGTTGGAGGTCGTCAGACCGCTCACCGTGTAGGGATGGCCATTCACGGTGAAGGTCAGCGTCTGGAAGCCTGTGGCGTTGTGCTGCTCGCCGTCATAGGTCGTGGAAGTGCTGTTGGCCACCACGGTAATCTCGTACTTGTCGGTACGGTTGTTGATGGTCAGCTTACCGGGCGTTGTTGCCAACGTATAGTTGGAGGTCACGTCTTGGTTGTTCGCATCTCTCACCACGAAATCGTCAGCGAAGGAGCCCGTGTACGTGCCGGGCAGCGTACCCTTGGCCGGCGTGTAGGTGATGGTGGCCGTCTGGTTGTCCGCCACGTTGCCCATCGTGTAGGTAGTCACACCCGTATGCTCGTTGCCGTCATACACCACGGGATTGGCATCGGCGACTGTGACCGTAACCGGACGCGGGGTGACCTTGAGTGTGTACTGGCAGTAGCTCGTGTCATAGTTGTTGGCGGAAGCGCGCACATAGACCTTTTGCGTGCCGACCGTGGTGAGCGAAGGCACCTCGGTGGCGCTCCAATGGAGGTTGTCCGTGCTGTATTCCACCTTCACGGAATCGCTTGTCGCAACAGCCGCCGTGACCGTGTAGCTGATCGGCGTGCCATCGTACACCTTTACGGTGTCGGACTGAGACGTCGGGCAGGTCATCGCCAGCGTGGTGTTGCTGTTGATGGTCATCGTGATGGTGTAGGTGACATCGTAGTTGGAGATACCATTGGTAATATCGAACGGGGTGTTGATGGTCACCGTGTTCGCAGCATTGGTATAAGTGCCGACGGCAGAGCCGTTGGTGGTCACCTTACCGGCGGTAAGGACTTCACCCGCGACATTGCCGCTGATGGAGACGCCCGTGGAATCATAGGCGCTCACGAGAGCCGTTCCGTCATAGAACTTGTTGGTGTTGACGATGATGGAGAGAGAACGAGGAGTAATGGACAGTGTGCCTTCGGTTTTGGCCTGGTTGCTATACTGGTTGCTATGCGCCACCGTGTAGCTGAACTTGTTCGTCACGTTGTTCTGCGCCACGTTCTTAATCTTCGCCGTCGCGTCGGGCGTGATGGTCACCACGTCGCCTGTGCTCAGGGTAGCCGTGCCTGTGGTTTCGCCAGCGGCAATCGTCACCGTGTAGGTTTCATCGGTTCCGTAGGTCACCGTGTACTCATACTTCGTATGCTCGATGCCGTCGTAGGTCCAGTTGCCGTCCGCGGAGACCACTTTCAGTTCCTTGGTGGAAGCCGTGATGGTCAGGTCACCCTCGACATACGAAATCGTGTAGTTGCCTGTGTTGGTTCCCACTGCGGCGGCACTCGGGACAATCTCATCCTCGTAGATGCCAACTTCCGTCCGGATGCCGCTCAATGTGATGCTCGTCAGAGCGTCCGTACCCTGAAGACCCGTCACCGTCACGTACGTGTCGAAACCGCTGGTGTACGTGCCGGCAGGTCCCTGGTCGCTGCCGTTGTACTCGTAGGTCTTGGCCACGGCGGCAATCGTCAGGGTGTGAGCCGTGATCGTCAGGTCGGCGGGCGTGTAGCTGATGGTGTAGTTGCCCGTGTTGGCTCCCAGCTCGGCGTCACTCGGGACAATCGCGTTCGTGTAGGTGTTCACGTCGCGCTTCGAACCGGAGAGCGTGATGCTCGACAGCGCATCCGAACCCTGCAGACCCTCAACCGTCACGTATGTGTCGAAGTCGACGGAGTACGTGCCGGCAGGTCCTTGGGCGGAACCATTGTACGTGTAGGTCTGAGGTTTCGCCGTAATGGTCAGCGCAGCCTTCTCCACGTTGATGGTCACCGTCTGCGCCTTGGAACCGCAATCGTAATCAGACATACTCGTGGCGGTAGCTGTGATGACATACTGTCCGACCGCGTTGGGAGTACCCGAGATTTTACCTGACGTTTCGTCGTAGGCAAGACCGGCATCCGCAAAAGACTTGGAAGCACCGTTGTGCGACAATGCGACCTCACGGGTGGAAGCCGTATTGCTTATGGACACTTCGGAAATGGGTTCTCCATAAGTGATATTCTGCGTCTCGGCAGGCACCACATCGAGCGTTACCCCAGGATTCACCGTAATCGTGAACTCCACGGGCTCGCCGGTGCAGCTGATGCCGTTGTTCGTGTAGGTCGGGGTCACCGTGAACTTGGTCGTCTGCACTGTGGTCTCGGTGTTCGTCAAGGCAACGGAAGGAATCGTTGCGGCATTCTCAACATTACCCGCAAGACCCGTGACATGTTCCGTATTCGTGCGTATCCAGTTGTAACTCATCGTGCCGTCGGTAATCGGAGTGCCGAAGACGATCTCGTTGATCGTGCTGTCGCTGCATACCGTCTGTGCCGTCGGGGTGGTCATCACCACTTGCGGATTCACCAAAATGGCGAAATTCACCGGAGTTCCGACACAAGGCTCCCCTCCTGCCGTATTCGTGTAGGTCGGGGTGACAGCAACATGCGCCGTATCGGTCTTATACTTGGTATTATTAGCCGTAAACTCTGCTATGGCAGTGTTACCGCTCGCATTAAGACCGATGTCTGTATTGTCATTCGACCATGCGTATGTCACGTTACCCCCGTGGATACTTGTCGTGAAGGATTGACTGGCAAAGGTTTCTCCATGACAGAGTTTGCGGTCAGAGATTGGATCCATCACCACCTGCGGATTCACGGTAACATTGAAATAGACCGGCTTGCCAGTACAGCTGACCTGGTTGGCGCTGTTTGTGAAGGTCGGGGTGACAGAGATTTGAGCTGTCTGCGGCAAAGTGGTAGTGTTGGCTGCCGTGAACGTAAGGACAGTCCCGTTGCCGGCTGCAATGCCGACTGTGTTGTTGTCTATCGTCCACTCATAACTCATCGTACCACCCTGCAAGGTAGAGGTAAAGATGATTGAGTTCTCCGAGCCATGACACACCACCGTGTCTGCAGGCGTGTTCATCACCACTTTCGGGTTCACGGTCACGGTAAACTCCACAGGCTCGCCGGTGCAACTGACGCCGTTGTTCGTGTAGGTCGGAGTCACCGTGAAGGTGTCCACCTGGGGTTTCAGGGTATTGTTGCTCAACACGGCAGCGGGGATGCTGGTCGTTCCTTGAGGCGCCAAACCGGTCACATTCGTGTTTTTCCGCGTCCAGCTGTAGGACATCTGGCCGTCGGTGATGGAGGAGGAGAATGTCTTCCCTGCAAAAGTGCCACCATGGCAGAGTGCCGTGTCGACCACCGGATTCATCTTCACCTGCGGGTTCACAGTAATCGTGAAGTTGACCGGATTGCCCGGACAGTTAACACCGTTCGTGTAGGTCGGGATGACGGAGAGGTTGGCCACGACCGTCGAGTTAGAAGTGTTCGCCACTGTGAACTCGTCAATCTTGGTATTGCCGGATGCCTGCAAGCCTATAGACTCTTCGTCATTCGTCCATGCGTAGCTCATGCTGCCATCGGTGATTTCAGTAGAGAATGTCATTTCCGTAAACTGCGTGCCGTGACAGAGTATTCTGCTCTCAGGCGTGTTCATCACCACAGTGGGGTTCACCGGCACAGTCACCGTAAACTCACCACCCACACAGATATCACCTGTTGTCGGGGTCACCGTATAGACTGCATTCTGCACTGCGTATGCCGGGTTGGTGAGGGTGCCAGTCACGGTATTCTGCGCCGTAGCGTTGGCTTCACCGCCGTTAATGTCAGTCACAGTAGGTTCTGACCACGTGTAGGTTGTTGCAAAGTTCCCGTGTTCAGGAGCGACCGGGGTGACCGTGAACGTGGTGCCGCTGCAGGTATTGGTAGCGACAATCGGAGCAAAGACATAGTCGGGATACGGGGTGTTCAAGGTCACCTCAACAGGCAGGGTAAACTCACAATTTGAAGTAGGATCTTTCACTCTCACTGAATAGGTTCCTGCGGCCTTACCCGGATATGATTTAGTGTTATTGGTGACCGCACCTTCATATCCTTCGTTATCCAACGCATATTGATACAAATAAATCGATGTTCCAGCGATTGCAGGTTGTCCACCTGACGCAGTCACCGTAAAGGCACCATCCGGTTCCGCTGCACAGGACTTTTCAGTCATGGACGTGAGTTCCAGCTTGACACCCGGATTCACGGTGATGGTGCCCTGGATGGAGTCCTTGCCGCAACCCGTGATATCGCCAGCGCTCTGGTTGGAGGTGGCAACAATGGTATAGGTGTAAGAGGTTGTCTCGGTGATGTCATCCGTAGGGGTACCGCTGATGACGCCGTTTGTCGCATCCAACGTAACACCATTGGGTAGTCCCGTAGCCGTAAGATTAGCGTAATTGAAATCCAAACGGATGGTGTCAATGGAATCGTTCTCGCAAACGGTCTGATTCGGATGGCTTTCGGAGTTGAAAGAGAGGGAAGGATTGGGCAAAACTAACACGGTAAATGAACCAATGGTATTCCCCCTTGATTTGCATTTATCTTTCACACTATACCTATATTCTTGCTGTGGACCAGGTGTTTGCGTCTGTTCTGTAAGGTACGCAGGTTGAGTGGAGGCCGTCAGCGTTTGAGTTAACCACGGAATCGGGCTGAAAGTGACCCCAGGCGTAATCGTAGCAAAATTCTCACCTGGATCGCAACAAAGTACCATCGGATCGGGAACATCCATCCACACCATCGTGTCGGGTGCCCAGACGACCACAGAGTCGGTTATCGTGCAATTGTAGTTATCAACCACGGTCACAGCGTATTTTCCATACAACAGCTGGTTGCCAGCGGCGTCCACACTGTCGCGGCGGTTCACCGGCAAAGAGAGATTCTTGAAGGTGCTGTCGGCGTATGAATACTGCGCACCGTTGTTCATCGTGAAGACATAAGGGGCGGTGCCTCCCGTGGCGTGTACCTTGGCGGTGCCGTCGCTCTTGTATCTGCAGCTGATCATGGTAATCGTATCAACCACCATTTCCAACTTCTCCGGCACATACACATCGCCGCCAACCGAGGTGGTACAGACACCATCGGTGAAGGCCACCGTGTAGTGATAGGTGGTATTATAGGCGTCGGGAAGCGTTACCGTAATATTATCCGTGTTGTTCAAAGTGGTCACCACATTCGTGTGCGTGATGTCAGCCGTGTTCGGGAACGTCCACGTGACCGTAGTGTTGTCATTGACCACACCACCAAACTCGGAAGTCAAGGTTACCTCTCGAACTTCAGGACAAACCTGATAATCAGGATTCGTAATGGTCACCGGAGGCTGCACCGTCACACCCACATTCAGAGCCATCTCGCCCGTGGCATGGCAGTAACCGTTGGTGGCTTCCACACGGTAGATTAACGTCACACTGCCGCCCGTGTTGTTGATGATAGCCTCATCATGCACGGAACTTTCCCCTGAAAGCTCATCCACGCCTGTGACACCGTCCGGAACATTGACAGTCCAAGAATAAGTGGTGTTCCCCGTCGTGATATTCACCACCGGGACCTTGTCGAAACTGTTATTCTCACCCGAACATAGAGGATCAGGTGTCGGGATGCTGAGTATCTTCAACGTGTCGTTAAGCGTCACATTGAAATTCTTGATATCCTTGCATTCTTCGTCTCCATTGGCATGTACCGTCAACGTGTATTCACCAATTGAAAGGTTGTTATAAGCGAACACCTCATTTGTTTCCTCTAGTGCGGAATAAATCGGAGTACCTGTCGGCGTATTCCCTTGATAAATACGGAATCTGTAAGTACCATGATCTGCGCCTACCGACACCCTCGCCTCAATTTTACCATCATTACCAGCACAGGATGTTTTATATACCGAATCAATACTCACTGTGAAGCCAGCAGCCTGTCCGATATTGGCATCCTTCTTTGACTGGCAACCGTTGTTGTCCGTCACCGTGATGACGTTCGTGGAGTGGCTCAATCCCACAAAAAGACCCGTGGTGTTCGTGGAATCCGTGTTGATGGTATAACTGTACGGTTCCGCGCCGTTGGAAGCTGTGACCGTAATCTCACCGTTATCGCCACCGTAGCAGCTGACAGGAGTTGTAGTCACATCCACAATCGGCAACGTATTGACTGTAACCGTCTTGTTGGCGCGATACGAGCAGCCGTTACCATCCGTCACCTTCACGCTCACCGTGTGGTTGCCGACGGCAGGCCAGCTCACGTTCTTCTGGTTGTCGCTGGCACCCGCCGTGGCGGTTCCGCCGTCATACGTCCATTCATAGCTGTTCAGGTTGTTGGGCGTGGTTGTGAGCGTCACCGCAGTCGAGAAGTCGGTACTGTTCTGACAAACCGAAGCATAGCCGCTAATCTGCGGTACAGGAACCGTATCCACGACGACTTCCACCGTCCTGCGGGAAACACATTGCGTATTGTTATTAATTACGGTCAACGTAAGGTGCCCCGTACCGGCATTAGGCCAGGATGCTGTTACCTCTTTGCCGTTCGGATAGATGGAAACACCTGGATCGTTCGTATTCCAACCATAGGTGTAAGCATTGGTTGTCCCATTAGACATCTCCTTCACTGTCACTGTGTTAGTATCCAAAGAAGCATTAGCACACACTTCCACCGTAGTGGGAAGGATCAATGCCAGCGTGTCATTCACATTCAGCACATAGCTACCCGATGACGCCAAAGCCTGCGGAGCACATTCTGCAGACTGGGCCTTGCGGGTAAAGGTGTGCGTACCCACCACCTGGTTGTATGCAGACGGTGTGAATGTAGCATCTCCTGCATCTTCAATTACCTCTTCAGGTTCGCTGTTCAGTTTATGATACCAATTGTAGGTAATCGTACCGTGACCGCCAGTGGCTTCCGCGACGTTGCCAATCGCGTTGACCGTTTGACCGTAACAAATCGTCTGCCCATTGGTAGCAATCGCACCCGCGGTGAAATCCTCGTACACCGTCAGCACATAGCTGCCGGCAGATTCCGTCCAGTCGTTGCAGGACTGGTCTTTCGCCTTACGGGTGAAGGTGTGCGTGCCCGCCTGCGTGCCGTAACCCTTGGGCGTGAGGCTGGCGGCCGTAGAGTCCGTGATCGGCTCCGTGACATTGTTGTACGTATGGTACCACTGGTACTCCACCGGCGACTTGCCGCCCACCGCCGCCGTGTTCGCGATGGCATTGATCTGGTCATCAGCCGTGCCGTAGCATACCTCCTGATGAGCATTATCGGCATTGATCGTGCCCGCATTGAATTGCGGGAGCACATTGACCGTCACATCGTTCGTAGCCGTAACCGTACAGGCACCCTCCGTGACCGTCACCGTCACGTGATAGACGGTGGTGTCGGTGAGCGTGCCCGTCAAGTTCGGGTTCGTACCGCTCTGTACCGGTGTCGTGCTTTCGCCTTGCGTCCACGTGTAGGTCGGCGCATTGCTGAACGTGGCATCGGCCGTCAGGGTGAACGGGGTGTTGTAGCATATCGTCGTGTCGGGAATGTTCGCCAACGTCACCTGCGGGTCGTTCACCGTGATGGTGACCTCGCGGGTCTGCACCGCTGTGGTACAGGCCACGCTGTTCACCGTCTTCACGGCATAGACCTCAACGGTATAGGTAGTGGTCTCCTGCGGCGTCACCACATAGTCGGCGGAAGCACTCGTTTGAAGCACTTCAGTGCCCCTCTTCCACGTATAGGTGTTCGTATTGCCCTCATACACCGTGGTGTTGGCCGTCAGCTTCACCGTCGTGTCCTTGCAGATGATGTTGGAGATTTCGGTATTGTTACTATTGTCGTATATACTGATGCCATTGAGAGAGAGCTGCGGGGTGTTCACCGTCACGGTCACCGTTTGATAGGCCGTGTCATAGCAATTCACACCGGCCGCTGTGGTCTTGGCTACGGCCATAATCGTATAAGAAATCGTCTCCGTCGGATTGGCGTTCACCGTAGCCCTGTCGGTATAGTCCAAACCGGAGGCCGGATCCCACAGATAGCTCACCGTGCTGTTCTCGTCATGTCCTGCCGAGGCGGTCAGCGGCGTGCTGCCGCCTTGACAGATGGTCGTAACCCCCGTAAAGGTCGGGGTCTCCACCGTCGGGTGCAGCACCGTCACCGTGGCCGTGGTCGAGTCTTTCTTGACACACTCCCCTACCGTGGCGGTCACTACCGCGGTATAGGCGGCGGTCTCCTCCAGATTGGCGAGGTTCAGCGTGTCGTGGGTTCTGTTCGGCATCACGACACCCTCCTTCTTCCACACATAGCTCAAATCGCCGGTGAAGTTGTACGGGCTCACGCTCAGCGTGGCATCGTCACCGTAACAGACCGTGCTGCCGGCCATGGTGTTCAAGGTCACCTGCGGGTTGTTCACCGTCACCTTCACCGTATCGGTGGTGGTCATCGTACATGTTTTGCCGTTCGCGCGCACCGTGTCCGTGACATAGGCGATATAATTCGTCGTGACATTGGGGGTAACGGAAATGCTGCTGGTTATGGCTCCATTACTCCACTGGTAGCCGACGCTGCTGTTCGCCGCCGTCTCCGCAAGCGTTACTTCGAGGTCGGCTCTGCCGCCCAGACAGATGATCGTATCGGTCATGGGGACCAGCGAGACCTGCGGTTCAAGCACCGTCAAGGTTGCCGTGGTCGTGTCGGTCTTCGTGCAGCCGCCCACCGTGGCATAGGCCACCACCGTATAGGCGTAGGTGCCGCCGACAAGAGCGTCGGATGTCTTGTAGCTCTGGGTGTTGGTCAGCGAATCAACGGCAGCGTTCATCCACTTGTAGCCCTGCGTGCCGTTCACACCCGTGGTCTGGGCGGTGAAGGTGGCCGTTGTTCCGGCGCAGATGGTCTGAGGCTCAATGTCGCTCACCGTCACCGTCGGGTTGTCCACCGTGATGGTGACCGGGGAGGCTTGTGCGGAACAGCCCTTGCTGTCCGTCACCTTCACGCCCACCGTGTAGCTGCTGACATAGCTCGTCTGGAGAGCGGCCGTCACCGTAGAGACGGTACCGTTCTCACCCGAGGTGGTGGTGTCGCTCAGCACCATGCCGCCGCCGTTCCACAGGTACGTGAATGCCGGGGTCGTGGCATGGCTCACATTGGTCGTCAAGGTTATCGGGTCGGTGTCCTGACACAGGGTGCTCACAGGGGTGATCATCACTGCGGGGACATCGTTCACCGTCACCTCCAAGGTGTCTCGGTAAGTGCAACCAAAGTTATCCTTCAACTCGAGCATCACCGTCTTTGCTCCAATCGTACTCCAAGAAGCCTTGACGGTGTTTTGCTGCTTGTTGGAGAAGCTGCCGCCCTCATTGTCGCCGAACGACCAATTATAGAAATATGCTGAATTGTAATCAGGAGCGCTTGTCTCCAGGTGCATCACATTGTTGTCGAGCGATGCGCTGGCACAGACTGTTCCAGGAGTTGCCGTTATTTCCGGCTTGTTGTTCGGACGCACCACGAGGGTGTAGGTTTCGGTTTCGCCAGACTGCATTGGTTCTTCGATGCAGCTGTTCGTCGCTAAACGTCTGAAAATATATGTACCCGCGGTGTTGGCGTAATCGGAAGGATCGAAGGTTATCGCCGTAGCTCCCTCAATGTCAGCAAATGCATTTTCGATCTTCACCTGCCATTGGTACTGGTACTGTTGCTGGCCTTCGACTGCCGGAGCACCGCCCGAAGCCTCAGTGCCGTTGATCGGTTGCACTGCGCCACCGTAACATATCGTTTGTCCCGTAGTGGCGATTGAGCCCGGATTGAACTGCGGATAGACCGTCAACACATAGCTGCCTTCCGAATCCATCCAGCTGTTACAACTATGATCCTTGGCCTGGCGGGTAAATGTATGCACTCCCGCCTGCTCGCTGTATCCCGTCGGAGTGTAACCAGCCTGGTTAGCGCCGGAAATCGGTTCCGCTGCACTGTTGCCCAATTTGTGCAACCAACGGTATTCCACGGGTGACTCACCGCCAACCGCTTCTGTATAAGCAACAGACTCGATCTCAGTATCTTCTTCGCCATAGCAAATCTCCTGATGATCATTGTCTGCGTTGATAGTGCCAGGATTGAACTGAGGACGCACATTGACCGTGACCGTGTCTGCCTTCTCAACCGAACAGGCGCCCAATGTAGCCGTCACTATCACGTGATAGGTGGTGGTGTCGGTGATTGTTCTTGTCAAAGTCGGGTTCGTGCCGCTCTGCATCGGCTCTGTGCTTTCGCCTTGCATCCAGGTGTAGGTCAACGCATTGGCGGATGTGGCTTTGGCCGTCAGGGAGAAGGGTGTATTGTAGCAGATCGTCGTGTCGGGAATATTAGTCAACGTCACCTGCGGGTCGTTCACCGTGATGGTGACCCCGCGGGTCTGCACTGCCGTGGTACAGGTAACGTTGTTCACCGTCTTCTCGGCATAGACCACAACGGTATAGGTGGTCGTCACCTCCGGCGTAACCGTGAGGGTATCGGAAGTATTATTCGCCAACGTCTCACCCGTGGAGGCGGTCCATGTGAAGTACGCAACATCATCCACACCCGTCGTATCAGCCGTCAACTTCACGGTATCACCCTTACAGATGGTACTGGTTATAGCGTTTACAGCATTGTCGAATATGCTAATGCCACTTAAGGTCAACTGCGGGTTGTTCACCGTGACCTCCACCGTGTCATAGGCATTGGCAGAGCATTGACCCACGGTAGCCTTCACAATCAACGTGTAAGTGGTGGTGGCGGAAGGCGTAGCCGTCACGAGGGAGTCGGTGGTGGAATTCAAACCCGTCGCCGGCTTCCATGCATAGGTAAGCGTGCCTTCATAGCCGCTCTGCACGTCCGGAGCAATACTCACTTGGTCACCCGCACAGATTGTCTCGTCATTCATAGGAGTCAATGCAACTGCAGGATGCATAACGTTGATAATCAGCTCCGTTGTATCTGAAGCGACACAACTCCCGACCGTGTCGGTAGCTATCACCAAATACTTGGAATCACCCTCGACGGCATCGATTGTGAGCGTGGCTGTGGTCATTCCATCGACCAGATTTGTGTCAACACCCACAACCTTATACCATTGCCAGCCGTTTCTTCCTTCAGGATGGCTGTTTTGGAGCGAAGCTGTGAAAGTGAAAGCGCTGTCGAAACAGACAGTCTGCGCAGAGAGGTCATACAGTGAAATATAGGGATCGTTCACCGTCACCGTCACACTCTTTTCATCCGTGGCCGTGCACGTATGCGTGCCCTCAGTCAGAGTGGCGGTGGCCGTCACCGTATAGGTAGTGTTGGAAGTCGGGGCGACACGGATGTGATCGGTCGAACCACTGTTGTCCAAGCCAGCGTCACTCCAAACATAGGAAGGCGTGCCCTCTGTGCCATTATCCAACTGCACCGTCAACGTGACATCCTCGCCCTTACAGATGGTGGGCGCATCGAAGTCCGTTATCGTGATGGCAGGCTGCAACACGGTCACCGTCAGGGTGTCTTTTGCCAGACAGGTCTGATCCAATTGGTCTTTCACCGTCACTGCGTAGGACGTAGTGGTCTGCGGAGCGACATGAATCGTGGATAAGTTGTTGATGCTGTCGCCGCCAACCTCATACCATATATATATATAGTTATTGGAGTTACCGCCATTAACCTCAACGTTGATATCAACACTGCCGGTCGGACAGATTGTGTCGTTGGAAACCGAGGTCGTCAGCTTGTTGGGCTGGGTGATTTCAATCGTCACCGGGTTGGAAGTACATCCGCCTTCCGCCGTCACCGTGTATACCCCGGCCGTAAGATTAGCGAATGCGCCGGTGGGGTTCGTGACAGCTTCACTGCCCGTCTTCGTCAATGTGTAAGTATAGCTACCCTCAGGTGAAACACTCACCTCAATCTCTCCATTGTCGTAACCGAAACAGGTCACATTGCTGCGACTCTCTTCGGTCAGTTGCAGGATGGTCTGCGTGCTGTGGAGGGTGATATCATAGTTGGTCGTCACGTCTGTGTTGTCCGCTTTCTTAACAGCCAACTCACTCACGGTGGCCGTGTTGGAAACCGAACCCGTGGCGAACGAATAGACGCCGCCCGTAGCCTGGTTGGTCGTCACCATACCACTAAGCGTGTGTCCGGAGACCAATCCTAAACTCGGGGCTTCATTGGATACCATATTCGCGGAAAGAGCGATTTGCTTGGCATTTCCGGAATAAGGTTGACAATCCGTCACCTCGACCGTCACCGGACGCTTGTTCACGGTAAAGGTGTACCCACAGGTGTTGGTGTTGTACTGGTCGTGAGAAACCTGCACCGTCACCTGCTGCATACCCGCATCGGTGATGGACGGGATATCATTGCTGAACGTTACGCCGTTGTCGATGCTGTATTTCAACGTATAACCACTTGTTATCGGCTCAGAGTTCTCGTCCAGCACCACCAAACGACTTATATTAATTTGGTGTTCGTTGCCGTCATAGATTACGGAGCTGTCGGGAGGACATGTCACCGTCATCACATTCTGCGCCACCTGCAGGGTGCAGGTATCCGACACCGTGCGACATTCCGCCGCGTTGTCGGTTTTGGTTATGGTAGCCACAATGGTGGCCTCGCCCACGGCATTGCCGTACACAACAAGGGTATCTAACGTTCTCGGCACATTGAGGCTCGGACTTGTGACGCTGTTGTTCGTGGAGCTGATGATGGTCCACGTCACCGTTTCGCCCGACAACAACGGACGAACCTTGAGCGTTCCTTTGGTATGATATGGCATCGTTCCCGGACAATTCAACGCCACTGCCGCGGGAGCCTCCTGCACCACTAACGTGTCGCGGCCCTCGGAGGCCACGTATTCCGTGGCACACATATCATCCATAGCTTCACGCCAGAAAACATAGGTACCGGGCGTGCCCGTGTAGTCCGCATTGGGAATGAATTCTGCACGCACAGAGTCGACAATCACCGAACCGTTGCGCAACCAGCGGTAAGAGATGTTTCCGGGACCCGAAGCCAACGTGGCATTGAGAATGCCATCCGCTGTTTCGCCCACACAAACCGTGTCTTTTCGGGAAACAATCGTTCCTGCATTGAAAGCCTCGCGAACATACAATCTACAAGGCATCGTGTCCGTCTTGACACACACCACGTTGTTCGTGCTCACCGTAGCGGTGACCACCACGCGGAACACGTGAGTGCTGTCGGCTTCTAATGAAGTCGGTGTGTTAAACACCTGCGAGTTATTCAGGGAATCGTTATTGGCATTGATCCACTTATAGCTCAATACACCGTTCACGCCAACGGTCTGTGCCGTGAAATCGGTGGAAGTGCCCGCGCAAATTTCCGTCATTTGCGGGGTTATCTCGCTAATCGCCACCGTCGGGTTGTTCACCGTGACCGTTGCCGGGGTAGCCTCGGCAGAACAGTTATTGTCGTCCGTCACCGTCACCGTGTAGGTGCCGGCGGAAGTGACCGTGGCTGTGTTGCTGTTCTCGGAAGTGGGGATAGCATCGGTGCTCCATGTATAGGTGGCACCCGACAGCTCAGTAGCCGTCAAGGTGGTTTCGCCACCGTTGCAGATGGTAACTGCAGAAGGGTCAATGGTAACTGTGGGGACGTCGTTCACCGTCACCGTCGTGCTTTTGTGTGAGGCACAATGGGTCTCGTTATTGGTCACCGTGAGATAGACGTGCTTCGTGCCCGTGGTGGACCAGGAGGCGGAGAACTCGCGCTCGGTGGCACTGCCGCTCACTGTGCCGTTCTCGTTGTCGCCCAACGTCCATTGGTAGGAGTAGCCAGCAAGGTTTTCAGTGGCCATTTCCGTCAAAGTGAGCTCGGTGTTGTCCAACGAGGTGCTGATACAAATATTGTCAGGTCCGTCGAGGACCGGCACTAAGGTGTCGTTCACCGTCAGGATGTAGCTGCCGGCAGAGGTCATCCATTCTCCACAGTCGGCATTCTTCACGTTACGGGTAAAGGTGTAGATGGTGTTGCCGTTGACGTTCTGCGCATAGGAGACATCCGGGGTGTAGGTGTCGGAATAGGTTGTCACTCCGTCAGGAAGTATAGCATCAGCGGGTGTACCACCGTTGACGCTCACCTGCCATTTGTACTCAAAGTCACCGTGGCCACCTGTGGGCAGGGTGCCCTCGCCGATGGACGACGGGGTGCCTCCCTCGCAGAGGGTCTCGTTGCCGCTGATGGCACCGCGGTTGAGTTCAGGATACACTGTCAGCACCCACTCGCCCGCGCTCTGTTCGAACTCGGTGTTGCAGGTGTTGTCTTTTGCCTTACGAGTGAAAGTGTGCGTGCCCGCCGTGCTGGTGTAAATGGAAGTCGGCGTAAAGGTGGGCGAATTGGAGTCGTCAATAGCTTCTCCATTGTGATACCATTCATAGGTGATGGCATCGTCGCCGCCGGATGCATCAGTGGTGCTGCCTATTTCGTTGAAACCGTTTGTAGCGTCAAAACATACACTTTGGCCAGTAGTGGCTATAGCACCCGGCGTAAAAATCGGACGGACGTTGACAGTTATAGTACTATTATTGGAGACAGTACAGCTTACACCACCCTGGCTCAAAGTGGCTGTCACCGTCAAATGGTAGTCTGTGGTATCTGACGGCGATGCCTTTACATGGTCACTTGTCGTACTGTTCAAACCAGTGGCGGGAGTCCAGGTATAGCTTAATGAACATCCGTCACTGACCGCAACATTGACTAACAAATCAGCACTGTCGCCAGAACAAATGGTAGTCATACCATTCACAACAGGAGAGCCCACTGTAGGATCAAGCACCGTCACCAATACGTCTTTCGAATCCGTAACAGAGCAGGCACTTGTACCTTCACCAACGGTATTCGTAGCCTCCACGCGATATTTCGTATTGTTAGTCACATTGCTCTGTTTAAGAGTATCGGTATTCTGACCCGTAATAAGAGTAGCCACATTATTCTCATCCACAGTGAACCACTGCCAAGTGTTTACCCCCCCATTGTTATAGTTGCTGGTAGATGCTGCAATATTCACATTGCCGCTACTGGCACAGATGGTCAAATTAGTCATATCTTGCAGAGTGATATACGGATCATTGACAGTAACTGTAGCCGTCGCGGTATTCGTACATTGTGTTGCAATAACAGTAGCTGTAACAGTATATGTTCCTGCGGCAGAAGCCTTTGCTGAATTGCCAGAAGAGCTATTCACATTGGAACTCCATGTATAGTTCACACCTGTCAAATTAGTGGCAGTAAGAGTAGTATCGCCATCCTCACAAATGGTGGCAGTTGCGGGAGTTATCGCCACTTGTGGCAACGCGTTCACCGTAACCGTAACCGTCGCATTCTTTTCACAACCATTGTTATCAGTCACCTTAACGGTATAGTTGTTGGGCCCAATATTGGCAGGGGTAACTGGGACCACGGAGGCATCAGAAGGGATAGTGGTATTATCTTGGCTCCATGCATAGTGGTATCCAGGGGTGCCGCCATACACATTGGCATAGACATTGGTGGAATTATTCTCACAAATTCCTACATTTGAAGCCGTTGTATGTGCAGAAACAACCAACGGTGTTGGCTGACTAATGGTCTCAGCATTGGACATGGCCGTGCACTGGTTGGCATCCTTAACGGTTACCGTATAAGATCCCTCCGCAAGACCCGTAGCCTTAGGATTCTCCTGCCCTGTAGTCCAAGTTGTAGTCCAAACATCACTTTGCTCTTTTCTCCACGTGTAAGTAAAACCATTAACCGGATTTTCTACTGTGACCGTACCCGTACTGCCGCCGTTGCAAAGCACGTCGGTCTTGCTGATGACCGGAGTGGCCGGCTTCTCAGGAAGCGTTATGGACACATTGGCTGTATCGCTGTTACCACAGCGATCGGTGGCTATCACCAGAATCGTGGTATCGGCAAAAATCTCGGTGTTGGCAGCAGGCGACTGGGTAATCGTAAGGTCCTTGTCCGCCGTACAGCCGCCAGTATAATCGTGTACTTTATAGACATGGGTGGTCGAGTTGTAGAAATCGGGCAGCACATTCGGCACATAGAAGTGGCAGCCGGTGCCCGCCGTGGGAGCCGCCTCCGTGATGACATCGCTGTCGAATACCGGTTTCCCAGTCTCGCCCGTCACCGTGATGGTATGGGTCCAGTATTTCACCGTACCGGCACAGTCCGTGTAACGGAAGGTGTAGGTGACTGTGCCTGAGCATACGATGGGGTTCGGACTACAGGTCATATTCACAAATTCGGAAGGTATGGGAATGTTACAGGTACTGGTTTTCACCTCAGGAGCCATGGGGCGCGAAGTGTCCGCCACGCAGGTTACCGTAGAAGCACCCGCCTGAGGGACATCCCAGGTGCCGATGCTCACCGGAATGTTACCCACCGCCATTTGTATGTTATTGTTGACATCCTTGTAGGTAACAGTATAGGTATAGTTTGTGTTACACGCATTTGCAGGAATCGTGAAAAGGGCCGTGTCGGAATCCGCCGTAATGCTTGTATGCGTGCGGGTGATGTTGCCCGGCAGGTTCCAAGTCATCGTGTAAGGAGTGGTGAAGTTTGTCAGCGTAGCCCTAAGCTCCACATCCGTAGTCCCTGGACATTGAGGACTGACGGGCGTCAAATTGACGGTAACCGGCGAACAGGCGGTAGTGCCCACCGTCACGGTGACGGTGAAGGGGTTGCCGATGCACAGCAGACCCTTGGTGGGCGTAACCGAATACATGACGGTCTGGTTTGCATTCGTAATGTTGTCGAGCGTTCCGTGGATGTCGATTTCGTGATCGCCTGGCGTGGCACCGCTCACACCCGAAGGCATGGTGGGCGCGCTCCAAGTGTAGCGCAGACCTTCAGGCACCGTGCCGTTGACACCATGCACAGGAACAACATGGAATGGCGAACCGATACATACCGGCCCGTAGGAAATATCGCTGATATTGATGACCTCCGACTGGGAGGTGAGCAACACGGTCGTCGGCGAGATGTGACAACCGTAGTCGTCGGTGACAATCACATTGTAGGTTTGCGGGAAAAGGTTGGAAATAACGTAGGGGCTTGCAGACTGGGAATCGCTACTGCCGTTTGAGGTGGTGGAGCTCCAACTTACTTCGTAAGGAGCGGTGCCTCCAGTCCAAGCGACATCGATACGGCCCATCTGGTTGCAGTTGGCCGTAACAGGAGTGACCGACGAAAACAAAAGTTTGTCGGGTTGTCCGATGGTTTGCTGGCTACTCACGAAACAGCCATTCACATCTACCACTTTTACGGTATAGGTGCCCCTTTCAAGACCGGAATACGTATAGTCACCAGCCGCCAGCGTTGACCTCGGATCCTGTTCGTCGTCCAAATAGTATTTCAAGTCGCCGGACACACCGGTGCCGTTACTCGTGTTCAGAACTATAGAGCCGTCACTATGGGAGTTTTGCGGACCAAGCGTGCTCTCATTACAGGAAATATTGTTTTTTGTAATGGTATTGATGATAGGCTTGGGGTTGACAGTTATTGAAATATTGATCGGATTAGGATTTGTGCAATTATTGTCATTTGTAGTGCTTACGGCAAAGGTATAAATTCCCGGCGTTGAAGGAGTACCACTGAACTTGATCTTGTTGGCATTGACGCTGCTGAATTCAATACCGTTGGGGGAAGTGCCACTGGTAACTTCTATTCCCGTGGCATTTTGGAAATTGAATATGATGTCGCTTATAGGATCGCCGGCACAAAGCGTTTGTGTCAACACGCCTTCAGTTGCCAACGTTGGCAGAGGATTTACGGTTACTTGCGCATATTTCACATCCGACACACTGCAAGTTCCCTCCGTGGCTGTGGCTGAAACGGTATAGGTGGTGTTGGATGCAGGAGAGACCGTAATTTCCTGTTGATCGCTGGAATAACCTTCCGGCGACGATGTCCAAGCATAAGAGAAAGCTCCCGAACTTGACGAGTTAGGTGTAGCTTTAAGTGTGGCGCTTCCGTCTGCACAGATGGCGACATTAGAAATGTTTTCTAATGTAATGGCCGGTTTATAAACATACACTGTCACCTGTTTCGAATCTGATGCAGTACATGATCCGACATCCACCGTCTCCGACGCTGTGGCTGAAACAGTATATGTTGTGGTCTGTGTGGGAGTTGCTGTCACCGTTTGACCAACATTGGATGACAAACCTGTTGGACTTGTTGAAGAAGACCATTTATATGTCACTGTACCTGTATGCGATGAAGGTGAGGCCGTTAACGTTACGCTCCCGCTGTTACATATCGTCTGGTCCGCTAAAACATTCAAGGTAACAGCAGGTGTTTTTACATTCACCGTCACCGCCTTGGTGTCCGTTTTAGTGCAACCACCCAAAGTGGCAGTAGCGGTAACTGTATAGGAAGTGGTCTTGGTGGGCGAGGCCGTCACCGAAGAGCCGCTTGTGGGCGACAAGCCAGCGTTTTGTGGACCCCAAGCATAGGTCACTTCGCCATTGGGTGACTGACACGAAGCGGTAAGTGTGGTACTGGAACCCTTACAAATAGTCTTTTCAGCCATATCTTCAAGGGTAACAGCAGGATCATACACCGTAACAGTGGCACTTTTGCAGGTATTAGGACATGCACCTACTCGGTTGGCGTACACCGTATGGTTACCTGCGGATGGATTCTCCAACTTATATGAGCCACCCACATGCAATTCAGCGCTGGAGGTTTCGCTTATGAGAGCAATATAATCAATCTCCATGGTAATTCCCTGCTCACTACAGAAGTCAAAGCGCCAGCCTTTGATATTGCCGCCTTTAGTCCATTCTGAGTGGGCGGAAGCGTCAATGGTGTACACATGCCAATTGTTATCATTATATAAACTCCGATGTAAGGTTTGTTCTTCATTTTGTGCCGACTCATACTTACTGTTGGTGAAATAAATCTGCATCTCGCCCGGATTTCCTCCAGCTGTCTTTCTGCATCTCACCTGAATGTACTTGTATTCAAACGGGTTGAAACCGTTATCATTGTTCAAACCGTACATGCTGATGGTGGGGTCATTCGTCGTGGAGGTGGCAATCAGATTACCGTTACTTACAGTAACACTACAGTTCCCATACGTGGGAGGTGTGGCGGTGAAATCGTTCACGTAAGCGGTTCTGAAGCATTTGTCGGGAGACCACACAATGCTGCTACTGCCTGTTCCACCTGTGGCATTGAAAGTAATATCATTACCATAACACGCTGGTGTAGGGGTGGATGTGATTGTAGTGGGAGCCGTGGGAGGAGTTATGGTACTTACCGTAGCCGGGACCTGGCACTCACAACCGCTGCTGTGCACCACCGTCACAACGTAATCGTCGCCAGGTTCCAAATTGACAAACGTGACCGTTTTGCCGGAAATATACGGAGTTATAGACAAATTCGTATTCCCTTTTTTGATGGAGGCAGATTTGATGGATCCCTTATCGTCATCATCAATAGTAACCACCACCACACCATCTCTCGCACACGAGGGTGAGCCGGTAGTCGAGGTCAGTGAACCGGTGATGTATTCGATCCAAACACGGCCTTGCGCACCCTTACCACCTGAAGGACCATTATTATATCCAGAAAAAGCACCGCCACCGCCACCGCCATATGGATTACCTGGTTTGCCTTCTCGATCACCATCACTTATACCACTTTGGCCCCCCTTTCCACCACTTCCTCCTGGCGAACAAGTACTTCCTTCATAATCTTGGCTCACAGATTCCGTATTGGACGGAAAACCTGGGGTACAAGAACTACTTCCAGCACCACCACCTCCAGCACCACCTTTGGAACCGCCTGCATTTCCCTTAGCACCGTATCCACCTGATTTAACATTACCATAACCGCGTTCTCCACCAGTACCAGAAGTTGTAGAGTTGGGGTACCATACTGTTTCACCTGCACCGCCACCTTTAGCTTCAACTTTTCTTTCAGCTTCACTCTGATATGTTACATACGAATCGTTGCCTAGACTTGCAGGATTCGACTGAGCGGCAACTGTAATGGAAAGATTTTTTCCAATAACATCTACAATGCCCTTACTATATCCGCCACCGCCACCACCGCCGCCAGCAGCATCGTAGGTACCCGAGGTCCATAGTTTATGTTTTTTCTGCGCATGTGCATTTCCGCCGCCGCCACCACCACCGATAGCATGAACAACCACTTTTGTCGCTGTGGATTTAGACCAATTGTTTGTTGTTCCTGCAGAATTAAATTCCTCTGTTTTTTGTCCCCACGCATCCCCCGCGCCCACAATGAGGGCGATCAGGAGCATGCACGCGCACGCGAGGGTGCGGGCGAGCGCCCGCGCGCGCGTACATATACGCGCGAGGGTATTGTTGTTTGCTGTCTTCATCGGTTGGTTCTTTCCTTTCGTAGAATTTCTGTTCATATTGTTACTTTTTTTACTTTTTTTCGATTCGGGTCCCGCAGGGAGGCTTTGATCTCGCAACACCAAGTCGCTTCCATCACCGCATTCTCTCTCGGGGTTCTCTGCTAACTACTAACTACTAACTACTAACTGCTCACTACTAACTGCTCACCGCATTTCGCGCAGTTAACAAAAAACCCGCAAAAGTACAATTTTTTTGCATATATTATACCATATATATGCGCGAAAGTGCATTTTTGTTGCAAGGGGCTGGGGGACAGGGGGTTGGGGGGTTGGGGCGCGGCCTGCGGCCGCGCGGGCCGACCACCCCGGCCTTCGGCCACCCCTCCTGAGAGGAGGGGAATGTCGCGGGACCGATGCTGTTTGCGGGAGGGATGGGGCGTTGCTCTTCGGCAGTGCGTGGAGGATTGGCTTGGGGGGTCGGGGAGGTTGGCGGGGGTGATGAGACGTTGTTCTTCGGCAGGGCGTGGAAGTCCGGCTTGGGGGTCGGGGAGGTTGGCGGGAACGAGGGGTGCCCCTCTCCCCTGCCCCGCCCGACCGGCACATCGAACCAGCGAGGGATTGCCGGAGAAGGATGCACCGTCTTCCCGCAGACGTTAACGACCCCGAGACATTCCCCTCCTTCAAGGAGGGGTGCCCGAAGGGCGGGGTGGTGCGTCCGCCGGCGCCGCCAGGCGACGGCCAACTCCCGTCAGGCATCGACCACCCCGTAGTGCTCGACAATGAACCGCTCCAACTTCCGCATCACCGCGGCCCGGTTATGTAGGACGTCGTAGTCGGAGACCCTAAAAACCCGCAGTCCCAAGGAGCGCATGTACGCGTCGCGCTGCGCGTCCTCATCCCTCTGCTGGTCATGATACCCGCCATCCACCTCCACCACCAGACCGAGGTCCCGGACGCAGAAGTCGGCGATATAGTTCCCGATGACGAGTTGCCGGGTGAAGTCAATACCGTGGAATTTGCCTTGGTGCACCTGTTTCCAGAAGACCACCTCCGCCAAGTTGTGCTTTTTCCGGTTCTCGCACGCGTATACGCCAATGCTCCTGTTCCGAGGCAGTCCCGGAAGGAGAGGCTTCTCGATACGCACGCCGTTGATCTCGATGTTTTTCGCTTTCATAAACACTTTGTTTTTTCGTTATTGTTTTGTTCTCTCTTTCCCCTGGCCGATAGCCCTTAGAAAAGACGTAGCAAAAATACAAAAAAATCGGCTCCACCCCCGTTTTCCTGCAAAATCCCGTTCCAAAAATTAACTATTCAACCTCGATTAGTTAACGGACTTCTCGCATCAGATTGAAAACCAGCAAGAAAAAAATTTTCAAAAACTCTTGACAAAGGAGGTTTGGTGTTGTAACATAATGAGTTACGACATGCCGGAGTTCAAGGGGAAGAAACGTTTCTTCTCAAAGATTTACCAAAAAGATGACGACAACGACATTTTTTCAAAAAACATTGTTTACTATTTCGTTGAATTGAGTAAATTTGCCGCGCAATTGGAAACGCTTGACATGAGCGACGAGCGCAACCGGATACTCTACATGTTCACCAACGTGGTGTACCTGCAGAAAGACGAGGTCAACACTCTGACACCCATGCAGATGCGTTTCTATGAGGAATGTCAAATCAACAATTTCACCGATATGGAAAAGCAGGATTATGTCAAGAGTCTGATGGAGTACCCCAGCGTGCAAGAGATGATGGAGTGCGAGCGCGCGGAGGCGAAAGAGGAGGGCATTCAGATCGGCATCGAGCAAGGCCGCGAAGAAGAGAAGCGCCAGATCGTCCGCAACATGCTCGCCGAAGACCTCGACCCGGACCTCGTGGCGAAGATTGTCGGTCTGCCGGCGGAGGCGGTGCGGGAGGTGTCGGCAACGGCCTGACGGCCGTCGCGGGCCGACCACCCCGGCCTTCGGCCACCCCTCCTGAGAGGAGGGGAATGTCTCGGGACCGACACTGTTTGCGGGAGTGATAGGGCGGTGCGGGGTACGCTGCGCATTGATTGGCGTAATACGCTGCGCGTAAGAATTGGATACGCTGCGCGTATTGGTGGAGGTGCGCTGCGCGCAGAAATCTGAGAAAATCTTTATAGAAAATCAGAGAAAATCAGAGAAAATCAGAGAAAATCAGAGAAAATCTGGGGGGATTCACATCAGTTAAACCTTAACCCTCAAACACTAACCCTTAACCCGTAACCCTTAAACCTTAAACCATAACCCTTAAACCTTAAGCCATAAACACCTCACTAAAAAAAACACACATTTTTTTTGCGGATATTAAAAAAAGTGTATTTTTGCAGCGGAGTCAAAGCATGGCCTTTGGCTAACGATTCTGCGGATTCGTTGAATACTGGACTGGTACATAACGTATCAGTCTTCAGTTTTAAACAGGACCTGATAATCGTCACCACGGCGAATCCATACCTCTGAAATCCCAACACCTGCCTTTTGCCGACCACCGACAGAACGAAGCATGTAACCATCCGTCAACCCGCACACCATCGACACGCCTTGTCAACGACAGCCCGCACACCAACGATGTGCCGCATCATCGACAGCCCGCACGTCAACGAAAGCGGCAGCTCCATTCCGTTTGGGCTCATGCTGTCACGGAAACGCCCTGCTCCGCCAGACCGCACTGCCATACCGGAAAAGTCACGCAGGTTCGGGCCCAAACGGAACCCCTCACCCGCCAGTGATCGCATCATCGAAAGCACCGCTCTACCGTTAACCTGCGCACTGGCGAGATGGAGGTTCCGCCTCGCCTAACGGCTTCGGCGGAATGACGGACCGCCGGTAGGGGGCAAAAGGGAAAAAGAAGGGCGGCGGGTGAGGGCTCACCGTTGCCAGACACCTTTTCTCCGCCGCCCTTCTTTTTCCCCTTTTTTTCATCCGCGGCGACACCCGTCATTCCGCCAGCGACGACAGGAGCTGGCGGAACCTCCTTCGATCAAAGACAATTTTTCACAAAACGAGCTGAGTCTTGCTTGCGAAGCCTGAGTAACCTCAACCCTCAAACCATTCCAGCGACAAAGATACAACCATCCGCCTTGTGAAAGCAAGAAAGAAAGGTGCGCTGCGCGCAGAAATCTGAGAAAATCGTATAAGAAAATCAGAGAAAAACTGGTTGGATTCACATCAGCTAAACCTTAAACCTTAAACGCTAACCCTTAAACCATAACCCTTAAACCTTAACCCTTAAACCATAAACCTTAAACCATAAACACCACACATTTTTTTTGCGGATATTAAAAAAAGTGTATTTTTGCAGCGGAGTTTGGAACTGTGGTTCCGGCTGTCGATTCTGCGGATTCGACGATTCAGGTGGCAGGACGTCAGTTCTGCTATTCTGCTTTAAATATCACCCTGATCTCATCCCCTTTCCTCACCAGAACCTCCCTTATCCTCTGATTTTCAGATATCCGAACCAATACATTTCTTTTCATATATCCATCCGTCAGTCCACAATCCTCCATAATAACACGATTGGATTGTCGTAATCCTCTCTTCATCATATTGGAAAAATTCGTTTTTGGATTAACATTGGAATATCCCTCGTGTTCATACCACACCCCGTCCACCTGCAAATCAGGGCATTTCCCATAGTAGGGTGTACCCCTCAACGAACCGTAAATCATGTCGTAAGCCGGATTCTTGTAGGGCACGTCAAGCTTCGGGGTCATCACCACAGTCTTTCCCTGCCTGGCGAAAAACTCCGCGCAGCGCAGGATACGATGAAAATCCCCTGTGCTTCGGTCAATGCTGTTGTACACCGTCAGCGTCCCGCCATTGGGATAGCGTGACAACACCTCCGTGGAGAGGTCAATGGGGTGGCGGCTGTCGAGTTGCTCTTTCGTCATCATAGGTTATGCCGTAAAGTTCTGTTTTCGTCCCCGCAAAGATACAACAGATTATCCGAAACGCCAAAAAATCGGCATCTCTGTTTATCACTGACAGCCAAGCACTTCCAAAAACCCGTTAACTATTCAAAGGCGAATTGTTAATTTTCGGAAGGGATTTTCGCAGGAAACGGACCATCGCGACCGCTACGCATGCAGGGGTTGGGCTGACGGCACGCACTAGCGAGAAGGAGGTTCCGCCTCGCCTAACGGCTTCGGCGGAATGACGGACCGCCGGTAGGGGCAAAAGGGAAAAAGAAGGGCGGCGGGTGAGGGCTCACCGTTGCCAGACACCTTTTCTCCGCCGCCCTTCTTTTTCCCCCTTTTTTTTCATCCGCGGCGACACCCGTCATTCCGCCAGCGACGACAGGAGCTGGCGGAACCTCCTTCGATCAAAGACAATTTTTCACAAAACGAGCTGAGTCTTGCTTGCGAAGCTTGAGTAACCTCAACCCTCAAACCATTCCAGCGGCAAAGATACAACCATCCGCCCTGTGAAAGCAAGAAAGAAAGGTGCGCTGCGCGCAGAAATCTGGGAAAATCTTATGAGAAAATCAGAGAAAAATCCGATTGGATTCACATCAGCTAACCCTTAAACCATAACCCTTAAACCTTAAACCATAAACCTTAAACACCACACATTTTTTTTTGCGGATATTAAAAAAAGTGTATTTTTGCAGCGGAGTTTGGAACTGCGGTTCCGGCTGTCGATTCTGCGGATTCGACGATTCAGGTGGCAGGACGTCAGTTCTGCTATTCTGCTTTAAATATCACCCTGATCTCATCCCCTTTCCTCACCAGAACCTCCCTTATCCTCTGATTTTCAGATATCCGAACCAATACATTTCTTTTCATATATCCATCCGTCAGTCCACAATCCTCCATAATAACACGATTGGATTGTCGTAATCCTCTCTTCATCATATTGGAAAAATTCGTTTTTGGATTAACATTGGAATATCCCTCGTGCTCATACCACACCCCGTCCACCAGCAAATCCGGGCATTTCCCATAGTAGGGTGTACCCCTCAACGAACCGTAAATCATGTCGTAAGCCGGATTCTTGTAGGGCACGTCAAGCTTCGGGGTCATCACCACAGTCTTTCCCTGCCTGGCAAAAAACTCCGCGCAGCGCAGGATACGATGAAAATCCCCTGTGCTTCGGTCAATGCTGTTGTACACCGTCAACGTCCCGCCATTGGGATAGCGTGACAACACCTCCGTGGAGAGGTCAATGGGGTGGCGACTGTCGAGTTGCTCTTTCGTCATCATAGGTTATGCCGTAAAGTTCTGTTTTCGTCCCCGCAAAGATACAACAGATTATCCGAAACGCCAAAAAATCGGCATCTCTGTTTGTCACTGACAGCCAAGCACTTCCAAAAACCCGTTAACTATTCAAAGGCGAATTGTTAATTTTCGGAAGGGATTTTCGCAGGAAACAGGCTGCACCATCGTCAACCCGCACGCCATCGACACGCCTTGTCGGCGACAACCCTTTTGGGCCTGACGGAAGAGGCGGTGCGGGAGGTGTCGGCAACGGCCTGACGGCCGTCGCGGGCCGACCACCCCGGCCTTCGGCCACCCCTCCTGAGAGGAGGGGAATGTCGCGGGACCGATGCTGTTTGCGGAAGTGATGGGGCGTTTCGGGGTACGCTGCGCGTAAGAATTGGATACGCTGCGCGTATTGGATGGGGTGCGCTGCGCGCAGAAATCTGAGAAAATCTTTATAGAAAATCAGAGAAAATCTGGGTGGCAAGTACACTGGCGCGATGGGGGTTCCGCTCGCTCACCGCGTTCGCGGAATGGTGCGCGCCGCCGGAAGAGAGACTACGGCATGTCTGATTTTGAGAAATAATCTCAAAACAAAACACGATATGATATTTTTTTATATTTTTGCGGTCGGAATCATTAAACAGTTCAAATATCGCAATTAATTATGTTACTTGAATTTACAGTCGAAAATTATCGTTCCTTCTACAAAAGGATGACGCTTTCTCTGCAAGCCCAAAAACTGAGTGAAGCGGCGAAAGACAATGTAGCTCATGAGTTATCATACAACGTATTGAGGACATTTGCCGTTTATGGTGCGAACTCAAGTGGCAAATCAAATTTAATTGATGCTATGCAAACAATGGGGTTTTGTGTACTTTCTTCCGTGAAACTAAACCCCCAAGAAACATTGCATTATGATCCGTTTCTACTATTGAAGGACAATGCCGCCCCCACTATGTTTGAAGTTTCCTTTATCAGAGGCGACTATTGCTACCGTTATGGTTTTTCCTACACAAAATCTGTGATTGTTGACGAATGGCTATTCAGGAAAACAACACCTCGATCAAAGGAACGTGCGCTTTTTATCAGAAACGAGGAAGGTATCGCTTTTGATGATACTACATTTCCCGAAGGTGTCGGATTAGAATCAAAGGTACATGACAACCGGCTATTCCTTTCGTTATGTGCACAACTCGGAGGTGAGATTTCAAGTCAAGTGATCTCATGGTTTGAATCGGATTTCGAAGTGGTTTCCGGCCTTAATAATCAAGAATACCGTCTGTTTTCAAAAAGGCAGTTTCACGAAGGGCGAAACTCAAGTCGAAAAGCTTTGGATTTCTTCAAAACCCTCCAATTAGGTTTCAACGAACTACAGACTTACGAAGAACTGGTAACAACACCCAAAGACACTCCCACCGAGAATATGTCGCCACTCACTCTGGTAATCACTGGCAAAAAACGCATTGAAATAGAGTCTGTCCATAACTTGTACAACCGAAAAGGTGTTGTTTGCGGTTCTGTCAACTTTCCATTTGACGATAAAGAGTCTGCCGGCACCCGCAAATTATTTGACTTGTCCGGCCCGATTTTCGATACTCTGGAGAACGGTTCTGTGCTTGTGGTTGACGAATTGGATGCCAAAATGCATCCCTTAATCTCACAACAGATCATCCGTTTGTTCAACAATCCCACTAAGAACCCGCATAATGCGCAGTTGATTTTCACAACCCACGACACCCATCTGCTGTCAACAAAGATGCTCAGGCGCGACCAAATCTGGTTTACTGAGAAGAATGAGACGGAGCAGACTGACCTCTACTGCTTGACAGATATCGTGTTGCCAGACGGAACCAAGCCGCGCAACGATGCCAACTACGAGAAAAACTATATCGCCGGACGCTACGGCGCAATTCCTTACATCATGAACGAGTAAAAACATATCAATATGCCAGCAAACAGAATTAAATTGGAACCAGCTCTTGAAAGACGTTACGCAAAACGGAAAGAAAGACGAAAAAAGCGACCAGTGACATGCAAAATCCTCATCGTATGTGAAGGCACCAAAACCGAGCCCAACTATTTCGAGGCATTCAAAACCATCAATAGAGGTACCGTCATTTACGATATTGACGTGAAAGGATTAGGACAGAACACGATGGATGTCGTTGACAAAGCCATAGAGCTTAAGCAGAAGGGCGATTACGACAGAGTGTGGGCGGTATTTGACAAAGATTCGTTTCCGGACAACAAATTTAACGGTGCGATTGACAAAGCCATGGCTCACGGCATTGATTGCGCCTGGAGCAATGAGGCTTTTGAACTGTGGTACCTGTATCATTTTGTTAACAGGGTAACAGGGTTGAGTCGTACCGAATATCAAAAAGCTATAACTGATGCGGTCAACAAGTCTCCTAACTACAAGCTAAAGAAACAGTACCAGTATGCCAAAAACGACAAATGCAACTATCAAATTATGAACACGTACGGCTCAATGGAAAAAGCCATCCGATTTGCAGAAGCCAAAAGTCGGGAATACAACGACCGACGCTATGCCTCACACAACCCCTGCACCATGGTCTTCAAACTGGTAAGGCAGTTAATTGGAAAAGATACTGTTTTTAATGAAGAGATAAAACACAAAATTGACAACAAATAAAGGAACGGAGTTAGACCAGAGTTCGCCGCAGGCGAAAAACCACGCGAAATCCCGTTCCGAAAATTAACTATTCGACCTCGATTAGTTAACGGACTTCTCGCATCAGATTGACAAACGCGGTTCGGTGTTGTATCTTTGCAGGCGATTAGGCGGTGCGGGCGATGTCGGCGGAGGGTTGAGGCGTTGCGGGGTACGCTGCGCGTAATGATTGGCGTAATACGCTGCGCGTAAGAACTGGATACGCTGCGCGTATTGGATGGGGTGCGCTGCGCGCAGAAATCTGAGAAAATCTTTATAGAAAATCAGAGAAAATCAGAGAAAATCTGAGAAAATCTGGGTGGATTCATACCAGATCACCATTAAACCATAACCACTAAACCATAAACCTTAAACCTTAAACCTTAACAGATGGAAAAGGAAGAGTACGACCTTGGCAAGTAGATGCTTCGACCTTGGCAAGGGGATGCCATACTGATGCCATACTGTAGCCATACTTAAGAGTATGGCAAGAGTATGGCATCAGTATGGCTACAGTATGGCATCTACTTGGGTAACACTTGCCTACTACTTGCCTACTACTTGCCTACCACTTGCCTACTACTTGCCTACTAAAGGAGAGTAACGTTTTTCGGGGAGCCTCATTCGCCGCAGGCTAAGTCCTGCAGGCGTTGCGCTTCTATTCGGCGCAAGCTTTATTTTGTAATATATATTCTATGTTGGAAGCGAAAAAAGTGTATCTTTGTCAGTTTTTATCTTATCGAAACATTCAAACTTAATATTATATATAAACACTTTTATGTCAACAAGTTGGAAATTGGAACGATTCACGATGGCGTTGCGTTTCGCGGCGCTGGTGACGTTATTCGCGCTGTCCGCGGGGGTGGTGAGTGCGCAGGACTACACCAACCATTGTCCGCAGCCAGCCTCAACGGTCATCGACTCTATCAAGCCGTTGCCGTCCGTCTGTTCGGGCGACACCCTCAACTTCTCTATCGGCTATGACACTTCGAACACCATTGTGCTGACACCTAGTGAACCTCCTACCCCTGAACCACCCGTACCCGTCTATATACCAGATGATGCAACTTGCGACACATGCTATAGCCATGTCCGTTCCTACATCACTTTCCCCGATTCTTATTCCGGAACTTTTGTTTCTTCCAATTCCATTCGATACATTCGACTTAATATTGAGCACCAAGCTGCTGACGAACTCTTCATCAGAATAACATGCCCAAACGGTCAATCTGCCACTATTCTCAATTGTAATTATTACGAAACTCCCTCCTGTGATTTTTCTCTTATACCTTCGAATGGATTGGATTGGCAAGGTAACAACAATATTGATGATATACCTACTTTTGGAGAGCCGGACGAAACGCCTAGCTCCTATGGATGTGTTCCAAATCAAACAGGATTTGGATGGAATTATTGTTGGACAAGTAACACAAACCTAACAACTGTAGGATATATTTATGAAGCAACAGCATATAGCTTCACAAGCACCGATACCACACTATCACCACCCGCACCCCTATTCACACCAGATCAATCCTTTAATCTTTTAAACGGTTGCCCTATTTCAGGTCAATGGTATATTGAAATTATTGATGCTGCAGAACAGGATGGTGCAGATGGCTACCTTTTCGATTGGGCAATTGTTTTTGATGAAGACTCTATCGGCAGTGGTAGCGGCGGTGCGATAGACAGCACTGCTGTGCTAACTACAGTGCAGGGAACATTGACAGATGACACTCTGTTCGAACCAACCTCCGACACCTCTTTCGTCTTCCACGCTCCGATTGTCTCCCACAACGCGACCATCACGGACACGCTGCGGCTGTATAATCCCAATGGGGATTGCTGGTACGACACCGTGATCACTATCACCGTGACACCGCCTGAAGGAGGCTTCCGCTATCCGGATCACATCATCTGCGCAGGCGAGACCGACACTCTGAACGCCCAGTGCCAGCAGCCTTCGGGAACGCAGAACAGCCATCTCTCACAGGACTTCAGCGCCATAACCACGGGCGGCGACCGGTGGCATTCGCACAGTCACGCGACCGCCGGCGGTCAGATCTATTACGGTCCGGGCAACACGGAGGTGGACTCCTTCCCGGACTACGTGTCGGCGATGCTGAACTTCCCCGAGCGCACGAAGGTGTTCCCGGCGGGCGGCAGGGTGAAGTTAGGCAACAGCGATCCGGCGACGGGCAGCATGACCTCGGTGCCGCTGAGCCTCCCCCACCCCTTCGCGGTGGACGTGCGGGCCAAGGGCTGGGGCTCGGTGCCCGGCAGCAGCGAGTCGCCGAAGCGCACCCGGGTGAACGTGGTGGTGGACAAGGGCCAGCCCACGCAGCAGGTGCGCACCTTCGAGACCGACCCGGCATACCACTGGCCGGGCGACAGCGCCTACCGCGACTACTCGCTGCTCTTCGACGGGGCCTCGGTGTCCTCGACCATCACGGTGGAGACGGTGAACGCGGGCAGCGCCTACGACACGCGGGCTTTTGTGAGCTACGTGGGGACGCGGAGTGCGGGCTGCGAGTACCTGTGGAGCACGGGCTCGACCGACTCCACTATCCAGGTTTCCCCGACGGAGACGACGACCTACACGGTGACGGTAACGCCCGTGGGGGGAGGGTGTGCGAGGGTGGACACGGTGAGGGTGGTGGTAAAGGAGCCGAAGACCACCGCGCTGACGGCGGAGATCTGCCTGGGCGAGACCTACAGCCAGAACGGCTTCAACGTCACCCCGGCCGAGGCGGGCGAGTCCACGCACACGCAGAACCTGCAGACCTCCCACGGCTGCGACAGCACCGTGACCCTGACCCTGACCACACACCCGGTGAAGACCACCGCGCTGACGGCGGAGATCTGCCTGGGCGAGACCTACAGCCAGAACGGCTTCAACGTCACCCCGACCGAGGCGGGCGAGTCCACGCACACGCAGAACCTGCAGACCTCCCACGGCTGCGACAGCACCGTGACCCTGACCCTGACCACACACCCGGTGAAGACCACCGCGCTGACGGCGGAGATCTGCCTGGG
>JAEEGK010004981.1_pt1 | contig 32214 bp, 25 predicted proteins | sample 8958771 | NCBI WGS metagenome assembly JAEEGK01 (sample SAMN16246547, study PRJNA631951) | gut metagenome | biome: gut microbiome; feature: rumen; material: SC-attached | host: Bos | place: Iran: Karaj | collected 2018-10
CTTTGGGGACGGGGTTAGAGGTTCATTTTTCGGCGCGCAGCGCCAAAATGAACCTCTAACCCCGTCCCCAAAGGGTCAAAAAGTGACACCCTAACCCCGTCCCCAAAGGGGCAAAAAGTGAACCCCTAACCCCGTCCCCAAAGGCTCATTTTCTTCTCAATTATCTTAGCATTTCCTCAAATGTATGCCAGCCAAGTACCGCACACTTGACTCTGGAAGGCATATGTGAAATGTCCCGGAGGGCAGACGCCTCCTTTAGTTCCTCTATCTCCTCTTCCGACGCTTCCTTACGGATCATACGGATGAAGATATCCTTAAGACGGAGGGCCTCCTCCACCTTTTTCCCTATGATAAGATCCAGCATCATGTCCGCGGAGGCCTGGGATATGGCGCAGCCGTCTCCGGTAAAGGAGCCGTCCTCTATCACGCCGTCATCGGACACCTTTAACTGCAGAGTGATGTCGTCCCCGCAGGAGGGATTTACCCCGCGAAGTGACAGCACAGCCCCGGGCGTCAGGTGTTTATGCTCCGGCCGCATGTTGTGCTGTGTAAGTATCTCGTTATAAAAAGTTCTGTTATTCATTCGCCGTACCCCATCAATCTTCTGATCCCTGAAACTGCCCTAAGGAACCGCTCTATCTCTTCTTCCGTGTTGTAGAACATGATGGATGCCCTGGTAGTGGAAGGGATCCCGATAAAGCGATGCAGCGGCTCTGCACAGTGATGGCCCGCTCTTACCGCGATGCCCTCCTCCGCAAGGATAGCGGAAACATCATGGGGATGCACATTCTCCACCTTAAAGGTGATGATCCCATTGTGGTCTTCGGCTCTTTCGCCTCCCACCACCTTTATCCCCGGGATCTTCTTCATGCCCTCCAGCGCCTGGTTCGTCAAGGCAAGCTCCCTTTTCATCAGGTTTTCCATGCCCAGTTCCTCTATCCATGCTATGGCAGCGGAAAGTCCCACTGCGCCGCCCGCGTTCACCGTACCCGCCTCGAACTTATGAGGCGATCCGGCATATATAACGTCCTCCGTCGACACCCTCTCTATCATTTCTCCTCCGGTGAGAAATGGAGGCATATCTTCCAGCAACCGCCTTTTGCCGTAGAGAACGCCTATGCCCATTGGGGCAAGAAGCTTGTGACCGGAAAAAGCCAGAAGATCCACGTCTGTGTCCCGCACATCCGTAATCCCGTGGGGTACGCTCTGTGCTCCGTCGGCCACGAAGACCGCGCCGTGAGTGTGCGCCATAGCAGCCAATGCCTTAAGGTCGTTCATCTTCCCGAAAACATTGGACATGGCCGTAACAGCCACGATCTTCGTTTTTTCCGACATGACTTTTGCAAGTTCCTCCGGCGACACGCTTCCGTCAGGACCGCAATCCACATATTTGACCTTCGCCTTTTTTCTTTCGGCCATATACCTCCAGGGCAGCATGTTGCTGTGGTGTTCGGAGACGGAGATCACCACTTCATCCCCCTCTCCCACCAGCAGCTCACCCAGGCTGAAAGCCGCCAGATTCAGACTTTCCGTGGCATTTCTCGTGAACACGATCTCCTCCGGATCATCTGCATTTATAAACCCGGCAACAGCCCTTCTGGCATCTTCATAGGCTTCGGTAGCCCTTTCCGAAAGATCATAGATCCCCCTGAAAGGGTTCGCATTATTCTTTTCGTAAAATTCCCGCACTGCATTCAGCACCCGGTCCGGCTTCTGGGATGTGGCGCAGCTGTCCAGATACACCAGCTCCGGCTCGTTCTTAAACAGCGGAAATTCTTTTCTTATCTCATTTATATCCGACAAACCCATCAGCCCAGCTCCGATCCGATCTCTTCATATATCTCCTTCCGGAGACTCTCCTTGGGAATGAGATTAATGATGCTGGCCATCCTGCCCGCCGAAATCAGCTTGTAGGCCATTTTTTCCTCGATCCCTCTGGTATTCAGGTAAAAAAGGATCTCGTCACTCAGCTTTCCGATGGTGGCACCATGCTCACCCTCCACCGCCTCTTCCGTGCACAGGATCAGCGGAACCGTCTTGTTCACCGCATCCTCGTCCAGAAGCAGCACGTCCTCATTTTCAACTCCCTTAGCCTCGACACAGCCGGTAATAAAGTCCACAGTGGTTCTAAAGCACTTCTCCGCGCCCTTCGCCAGGATCCCCTTCGCCGAGATCTCGCAGAGGCTCTCCCTCCCCCTGTGGCGCGCCACGTAATTAAAATCAAATTTTCTGTCGTTCTTCACGTCATATGCAGTGTCAATGGTAAGATAGCTGCACTTTCCGAAAAGGTTCACCGCGCAGCCGTCGATCACCTCCCGCCCGTCGGGCAGCACATGCACGATCTCCAGCTTTCCGTTGTCATCCACCGCCGCCGCAATATTATTGTATATGCGGTTGTCCCCGGTCTCATTCACCTGGATCAGCTTGACATGAGCATTTTTCCCCACTTTGATGCGAGTATCTATGCCTCCCGTGAATTCCGCTCTTTCTTTTGTCCTGTAGCGCATATATATGCTCAACACCCCATTATCCGCAGCCTCGAAACGGAATGAATTAAAGCAGCAGGTCTTTCCGTCGTACCAAAGATCCACGTCTATCTCGGCATCTTCCCCGGCCTTGGCATATCTGTACACGGGAGTTGGAGTAACGCTAAAGGCATAGGCGTCAAAATCCTTCCCCATGCCGGATTCCATGGTCCTGAAATCCATTTCCGTGAGGTTGGTCTCAGTCGTCACTCTGCCGGCGGTAACTATGCCCGCTACGGCAGGCACCACCCCTTCCGTCCTCACTTTTATCCTTGTATCGTTCACCCTGCATCTGTGCCAGGTAGGCTTCGGCAGGGGATTCACATAAAGTTCTCTTGCATTGTCCATATTTTACCTCCCTAACCTATTGAACCCACCATTTCGAGACGGATCAGGTTGTTCATCTCGATGGCGTATTCCAGAGGCAGTTCCTTGGAAACATTGTCTGCAAAGCCGCTTACTATCATGGCTCTGGCATCTTCCTCGGTCATTCCTCTGGACATGAGATAGAAGATGGCATCGTTACTGATCCTGCCGATCTTAGCTTCGTGGCCCACATCCGCGCTCTGGGTGCGGATATCCATTACGGGGATAGTATCCGAACAGGAGTCGGAATCCAGCATAAGCGTTGCGCAGTCCACGGTGGACTTGGCGTTCTCCGCTCCCGGATTTACCAGCACGGAGCTTCTCATGGTGCCTATGCCTCCGTCCTTGGATATGGATTTGGTGTTAACCGCAGAAGTGGTGTTCTTTCCGCTGTGAACGATCTTAAGTCCCGTATCCAGGTTCTGGCCCTTGCCCGCAAAGGTAATGCCCGTAAATTCGCACTTGGAATTGTCACCCTTAAGGATGGTCATGGGATAAAGATAACCCGTGTGGGATCCGAAGGAGCCGGAAACCCATTCCATCTTTCCTCCCTCTTCCACCAAAGCTCTCTTGGAGTTCAGGTTATACATGTTCTTGGACCAGTTTTCGATGGTGGAATATCTGAGTCTGGCATTTTTTCTTACATAGAGTTCCACTGCTCCCGCATGAAGGTTTGCGATGTTGTACTTGGGTGCGCTGCAGCCCTCGATAAAGTGAAGGTCCGCCCCCTCATCCACGATGATCAGTGTGTGCTCAAACTGTCCCGCCCCCGGAGCATTAAGTCTGAAATAGGACTGCAAAGGGATCTCCACCTTTACCCCCGGCGGTACGTAAACAAAGGATCCTCCCGACCACACAGCCCCGTGAAGCGCCATGAATTTATGGTCTCTGGCAGGCAAAAGTTTCATGAAATGTTCTCTTATCATCTCGGAATAAGGCCCATGCAAGGCAGATTCAAGATTGGTGTAAACCACACCCTGTTCCGCCACTTCCTGCTTCATATTGTGGTACACCAGCTCCGAATCATACTGTGCGCCCACACCTGCCAGCGATTCCCTTTCTGCCTGAGGTATGCCCAGCCTTTCAAAGGTTTCTTTTATATCCGCGGGCACTTCGTCCCAGGAAGCCACCATCTCGGTCTTGGGCTTTATGTAAGTCACTATATCCCTCATGTCCAGCCCTTCCAGCGACGGTCCCCAGTCCGGAGCCTCCATCTCATTGTAGGCCTTAAGGGAGTCAAGCCTCAGCTCCCTCATCCATTGCGGGTCCTTCTTCTCTCTTGAGATCTGTTCCACGATCTCGGGAGTAAGCCCGCTTTCCACCTTGTAGAAATCCTCATCACTTTCCTCAAAGCGGAAGTCATACAAATTTCTGTCGACATCGTCGACTCTGGTTTTTTCTTTCATTGTGATTCCTTTCCCTTTTGGGTTACATTTAAGTCTCCCGGTTTGGATTATCTTTTGGAGTTAGCCTTTGCTAACCTATACTTGTTAAGAAGCGTATTTTATGAAGCCTTCCCTATTCACCTTGTCCACAAGAGATGCATCTCCGGTCTCCGCCATGCGTCCTTCCACCATGATATGGGTATAATCCACGTGCAGCTTCTCCAGTATTCGTGTGCTGTGGGTGATGATGATCAGTGCCCTGTTGGGATCCTTCTGGAATTCCTTTACTCCCGCAGAAACAGTCCTTACCGCATCCACATCCAGGCCGGAGTCAGTCTCGTCAAGTATCGCCAGTGTAGGATTCAGCATGAGAAGCTGCAATATCTCCGCCTTCTTCTTTTCACCGCCGGAAAAACCCAGGTTCAGATCCCTGTCTGCATATGATCCGTCCATATTTAAGAGTTTAAGCTTTTCGTCCAATTCCTTCCGGAACTCCCAGATCTTAGTCCTGGTTCCGTTCTTGCAATCAAGGGAATTTCTGATAAAGTCGGCTAAAGATATGCCCGGTACTTCAATGGGATTCTGGAAGGAAAGAAAGATCCCCTTCTTCGCCCTTTCAGCCGCATCGTCCTCCAGGATGTCTTCTCCGTCAAAAAAAACAGAGCCCTTGGTTATCTCATAGTTGGGGTTGCCCATAATAGCATTTCCCAGCGTAGATTTACCCGCTCCGTTCGGTCCCATAAGCACATGGGTCTCGCCTCTGTCTACTTCCAGATTTATCCCATGAAGAATGGTTTTATCCTTTACATTAACCGTAAGGTCATTAATTGTGAGTAACTTTGACATGTCTTCCTCCTTTGTAAGAATATCAAGTCTTGTTTTCCGCATTGCAATTTTCGCAGGAAATGGCGATCCCGTCACTGTTTCCCTGCGACCATGAGCAGATGCTTTTGATGATGGGCACGATAGTCTTGCCCTTTGGTGTAAGTGTATAGTCCACGCGGGGCGGGATCTCCCTATACTGTATTCTCCTGATGATCCCATCCGCGGTAAGCTTTTTAAGTGTTGCGGTTAAAGCGACATCGGTAATTCCCTCAACACGTGATCTGATCTCTCCGTAACGAAAACTTCCCCCGGTAGAGAGCAAACAAATTACTTTGGATTCCCATTTTTTTCCGAAAATCTTAAGTCCGTATTCCAACGGGCACTTTGTTTCATCGGTTTCTTTGCTCATTTACAGCTCCTTTGGTCTTTCCAATCACTTTGTTTCGCTAGTATATCCCATTACTATATTTTTTTCAAGTAACTTCTTAAAATTTTAGTATTGCAATTTGGAGCACTTCAAAATGAACCCCGGGGACGGGGTTATGGGTTCAAAAAAGTGACTCCTGCGGCAAAAAAGGACTGTAGGGTCAATTTTTCTCTCCTCCAAAAGGTTCCGTCAATCCGCCATGTGGCTCTATCACATCGATTCTTAAATAACCGGACCCAATGCTTGCCTGCTTATCCTGACAGCACAGTTCCAAAAGCCTCAGCATAGCCCGCTACGCCTACGTTTTTGAAACTGCCCTCTCAGGCATGCATTCTTCGCATTAGTCCACTTATTTTGCGACCGATGTACTAGAATCCAAATTTTCCAATTGAGTCAACAATTTTCCCACATAAAAAAGCACCTAGCAATCTTTATGTGATTCTAGGTGCCAATTATTTCAATTGGGTCACAAAAATGAACCCCTAACCCCGTCCCCGGGGTTCAAAAGAGCCAAAAGTGAAACGTCCCCTTTGACTCCTTCTTCCTCTTTGCTTTTACTTCGTAACTATCTCCACACCGCCGATGTCTGTGCTGACCCTGAGCGTATATCTGGAGTTTTTATTATTGATCCTGCCTTTTCTTCCGTAGCTTTTTCCGTTATACTTGAAGTCACCGAGAGAGCAATCGATGTCAAAGTCGTAATCATCGGGGTTGATACCCTTTATGGTAACACCTGCGATATCGGAATCGATGTCCGCGTCCTCAAATGTACAGCCGGAGATCTCGATCTCACCTACGTCGGAGTCCAGATCCATATCTCCGAAGGAACTGTTTTTAAGGAAGATACCGCCCACATTGGCTTCCATCCTCACGTCTCCGCTGCAGTTCACATTATCGGTGTTAATGCTTCCCACTGCCATGACAGCCTTGATCTTTTTGCAGGACAGATCCTCTAAAGTAACATCTCCCACTGCGGAATCGATCTCGATGCTTTTAAGACTTCCGGCGGGAACCGTGATGGTGATCTCTGCATATCTGTTCCTGTGGTTAAACTCTGTTCTGACCTTCTTCTGCGTAACGACCAATGTATCGTTCTTTACGGAAACATTAGGCTTTAAGACCTCGTCCCCTCTGAAGTGGAAGGAGTAATCGTCGCCTTCGGTAATGGTAACATCAGCGATTGCGCCCTTAAAGTCAATATCTTTGTAGCCTTTTTCCTGATAATCCTCTTCTATGGTGATCCCTGAAAGTTCATCGCCATCATTGGACCAGTCCTTAAAGCTTCCGCCGTCCCAGCTCACATCGACCCAGTCCCTGTCATACATGCATCCGGCACAACCGGAAACCGCTCTGCCTGTGTAATAGGCAACAGAACCTATGCAGATAAATATTGTTACTATATAAAGTATGATAAGATAAATCCTTTTATTCATTTTCGTCTCCTTTTCCCTCGTGTTTCTCTCGCTCTGCTCTATTACTCCAACGAATTGGTATCTGAGAAGATAGCTTCTATCAGCATCTTAAATACGGGTGCAAGCGGCCATACGATCCAGGTAATGTACCAATCCATGGTTACAAAACTCCAAATGAAATATATGCAGGTTACTGTGGGCCAAAATACCGACATGACGATCTGGCCTGTCTTTGTTAATCTTTTTGCTGTCTTCTGACTGTCCACGAAATTGCCTCCTACTGTTTTGCTGTCATTTAACTTAAGAATATCTGTAAAAGCATTGTCTCTTACCGCGCCGTAAACTATAAGGCAAACGCCCAGAGCTACGAACACCAGGAAGAACAAGCCTTCTACATCGTCAATGTTTCTGAAATATCTCATCTCGTCGATGGCCCCTGCAATACCCAAAGCCAGGAGGCAGATCGTAATACCGGCACAAAGGAAGATAGCCTTTAAAGGTCTGTAGTTTTCTCTCGCCCTGTTTATCTCATCAATCGTCCCGAATTCAACCGCACAGGGTGTCTTTTCCATCCAGGACCACTTTTCTCCGCTTACGGAATTGTAAATGAAAAGTCCGATGCCCACTGCAAGGATGATGAAAAGCGAAAGAATTCCCATTCCTCTGTATCCCATGTTTTCACCAATCACCAGCTCGCCTACGGGACAAAGGATGCAAAGCATTACGCCGACAGCAGTCCTCAATGCAGCCGCTGTTCTATCCTTTACATATTCCCTTGCCTCATCCAGCTTTACGACTCTCTTGTCGATGGGAGCTTTGTTGACAAATTCCTTGATCCCAAGGCTCTCGGAGATCTCGTCCAGGTTTCCGAACTCGGAAAGCACTGTTGCGATCGCTTCATTTTCGGGTTTTCCCTCGGCGATGAGCTCGTTGAACTTGTCTTCCATCATCTGCCCCAGCTCAGCCTTGGCCTTCAAAACTTCCCTTGTATTTGGAAGCTGCATAAACATTGTCTCAAGATAATTTTTTATAGTATCCATTTTTTTCCCTTTCCTTATTTCCTGTTAATGTTTCTGTTAATATTACTGTTAATATTCCCGTCGATCGAGCCTTTATTTCCCGGGTTATTCTTCATTTAACAAGACACTCTCTTCGTTCTTCGCGATGAATTTTTCGACCACTTCCTTGGTCAACTCCCATTCTTCGCATTTCTCTTCGTAAAACTTTTTTCCTGCCTCTGTAATCCTGTAGTAAGTCCGTCTGTCCTCGGCTCCCGAGAAGGATTCCACATATCCGTTCTTTTCCATTCTTGTAAAAGCCGAATACAGTGTGGTTTCTTTTATCACGTACTTTCCTTCCGTCATACTTTTTATGCTCTTTGAAATCTCATATCCGTAAGACGGGCCGTTTCTCAGGATGTAGAGGATCATCGTGTCGTTGTAACCTCTGATCACGTCACTGCTGATCTCAATCATCTTTTCATCCTTTCTCCTGCTCTCGCAGGCATATTTTTTCTCTACTATTTACTCTATCTTTCATTTTTACTCCGACCATCGTTCCTTCGTCTGTCGTTCCTTCGTCTGACATTGCAACGTCTGTCGTAGTACATCTGACGTAGTATGTTATACCACGACAGTCGGAGTATGTCAACACCTTTTTTAAAAAATTTTGAACCCCGGGGACGGGGTTATGGGTTCAAAAAAGTGACTCCTGAGGCAAAAAATGGCTGTTGGGTCAATATTTCTACTTTTCAAAAAGGTTCCGTCCATCCCTCATGTGGCTCAAGAAGCCAAATATTTCAATTGAGTCAACATTTTTCACACAAAAAGAAGGCACCGACCGATCTCTGTGTGACTCTCAGTGCCAAATAATTCAATTGGGTCACAAAAATGAACCTATAACCCCGTCCCCGGGGTTCAAAAAAATGACCCTGGCGACAAAAAACAGCTGTAGGGTCAAAAGTGAACCCATAACCCCGTCCCCGGGGTTCAAAAAATCCCGGAGGCCCATTTACCTCCGGGAACATATATGACTCAAAAACCCCAATTTACATATGTTTCACGGTATTTACAGCTTTTATTCCGCTCGACCCACCAGTCGCCCGTCCACATTATCGATGACGATGGTACTGCCTTCCACAGCCTTACCTTCCAGGATCAGCCTTGCACTGATGGTCTCCACACTGCGCTGTATGTATCGCTTTAAAGGACGTGCACCGTAGGCCGGGTCATAGCTTTCCGCAATGGCCAGCTTCTTTGCCTCCTCCGTGAGACGGATCTTTATCTCCTTATCGGAAAGACGTCTGTTCACATCCTCCACCAGAAGATCCATGATACCGGAAATGTCATCCTTGGACAGAGGCTTGAACATGATGATCTCATCCAGCCTGTTCAAAAATTCCGGACGGAAGTGGGCCTTGAGATCTGCCATAACCAACTCTTCCGTGCCTTTTCCGATCTCTCCCTCTCGCTCTATGCCGTCAAGGATGTACTGAGAGCCGATGTTTGATGTCATGATCAGGATCGTATTCTTAAAGTCCACGGTACGTCCCTGGGAATCCGTCACACGACCGTCATCCAGGATCTGCAGCATAACATTGAACACATCGGGATGGGCCTTTTCCACCTCGTCGAAAAGAACTACCGAGTAAGGTTTTCTTCTCACAGCTTCCGTCAGCTGACCGCCTTCCTCATATCCCACATATCCGGGCGGCGCTCCGATGAGTCTGGATACCGAATACTTCTCCATGTACTCACTCATATCGATACGCACCATATTGGATTCATTATCGAAAAGACTTGCTGCCAGCGACTTTGCCAGCTCGGTCTTGCCCACACCAGTAGGTCCCAGGAAAAGGAAGGACCCGATGGGCTTGGTGGGATCCTTGATCCCTGCCTTTGAACGAAGGATCGCTTCCGTAACCAGCTGCACCGCATTGTCCTGTCCCACAACTCTCTTGTGAAGCTCCTCGTCCAGCCTAAGGGTCTTGCTCTTCTCGCCTTCGGTCAGCTTGTGCACGGGAATTCCCGTCCATCTGGACACGATCTCCGCGATCTCGTCCTCGTCCACCGCCTCGTGGACCAGCTCGTTCTCCTTAAGCTTGTTCTTTTCTTCCTCTGCCTCCAGGGCTCTCTGCATCTCCGGCAGCTTACCGTATTTAAGTTCCGCTGCCTTATTCAGGTCATATGTCCTCTCGGCGGCGGCAATTTCGTTATTCAAAGCCTCGATCTGCTCCCTGAGCTTCACAACTCTGTCCACGGAAGCCTTTTCATTGTCCCATTTGGATTTTATGGAAGCATAGGTCTCTCTCTGCTCGGAAAGTTCCTTCTGTATGACTTCCAGTCTTTCCAGACTTTGACGGTCCTTTTCTTTCTTAAGAGCCGCTTCCTCTATCTCCAGCTGCATGATCTTTCTTCTGACCTCATCCAGCTCTGTGGGCATGGAATCCAGTTCTGTCTTGATGGAGGCACATGCCTCGTCGACAAGATCTATGGCTTTATCCGGAAGGAAACGGTCGGAAATGTATCTGTTGGAAAGCACCGCTGCAGAAACCAGGGCGCCATCCGTGATCTTAACGCCATGGTACACCTCGTAGCGTTCCTTTATTCCTCTTAAGATAGAAATGGTATCCTCAACCGTCGGCTCGTCCACCATTACCGGCTGGAAACGACGTTCCAGAGCCGCATCCTTTTCAATGTACTGCCTGTATTCATCCAGCGTGGTGGCTCCGATACAATGGAGCTCTCCCCTTGCCAGCATGGGCTTTAACATATTTCCCGCATCCATGGAGCCTTCGGTCTTGCCCGCACCCACTATGGTATGGAGTTCATCTATAAACAGGATGATACGGCCGTCGCTGTTCTTAACTTCTTCCAGAACCGCCTTCAGTCTTTCCTCAAATTCACCTCTGTACTTGGCACCGGCCACAAGCGAACCCATGTCCAGTGAAAACAGAGTCTTGTCCTTAAGTCCCTCGGGCACATCTCCTGCCACAATACGCTGAGCCAGTCCCTCTACCACTGCGGTTTTTCCAACGCCGGGTTCACCGATCAGCACAGGGTTGTTCTTCGTCTTTCTGGAAAGTATCCTGATCACATTTCTGATCTCGGAGTCACGACCTATGACAGGATCCAGCTTTTGCTGCCTTGCCCTTTCCACCAGGTCATATCCATACTTTTCCAGTGATTCGTATGTGCCCTCCGGATTGTCCGTGGTCACCTTCACATTTCCTCTCACTTCCTGCAGGGCTTTAAGGAAACGCTCCCTTGTGATCTTAAACTGCTTCAGAAGGTCGGAAAGCTCGGAAGTGGGATGCTTAAGGACACTTAAGAAAAGATGCTCCACGGAGACATAGGAATCTCCCATGGCCTTTGCCTCATCCTCGGCATAGATGAGCACCTTGTTAAGCTTATCTCCCATATACACATTTCCGCCGCTGACCTTGGGCCTCTTCTTAAGAAGTCCCTCCACCTGCGCCAAAAATACTTCCGGACTTATCTCCATCTTTTCAATAAGCCTGGAGATCAGGCTGTCCTCCAGAGTCATAAGGCTGTACACCAGATGCTCCGGCAGCAGTTCCTGATGGCCATAGTCATATGCCACCTTTTCGCAATTGTTCATTGCCTCTATTGATTTTTGCGTAAATTTACTAATGTTCATCTTATCACCACCTCTTTTTGAACCCCGGGGACGGGGTTAGTGGTTCACTTTTTGAACCCATAACCCCGTCCCCAAAGGTTCCACTTTTTGAACCCATAACCCCGTCCCCAAAGGTTCATTTTACACTCTCTTTATACACCCGGTTGTTAGCACTGTCAAGAGGTGAGTGCTAATTCTTTATGGTTATTTTATTTATCTTCTCCTGCTCTTCTGCCGTAAACCCTGTATTTTCAAGGGCTGCAAGATTTTCGGCAAGCTGGCCTGCGGATGACGCTCCGATTATCACCCCGGTAACAGCCTCATGGGAAAGCACCCAGGAAAGGGCCATCCGGGCCGGGGTCTGACCACGGGAAGCTGCGATCTCGCAAAGTGCTTTCACTTTTGAACGAAGTTCACGATTATTTACATCTTCAGTGGTAAGGTATCTTCCGTCCGTCATTACCCTGGAATCGGAAGGCACTGTGTCCAGGTATTTTCCTGTGAGGATCCCTTGAGCCAGAGGGCTGAAAGTCACAAGCCCCAGGCCTTTTTCCTTTACATAAGACAATAACCCGGTCCTTTCAATCTTTCTGTCCAGCAATGAAAACCTGCTCTGATTCACAACAAAGGGAGTGCCAAGCTTTTTAAAGATCTTATATGCCGCATCCGTCTGTTCTTTATTGTAATTGGATACACCCACGTACAAGGCCTTTCCTGCCTTTACCAAAGAATCCAGAGCTCTGCAGGTTTCTTCCAAAGGAGTCTCCGGATCCGGCCTGTGGTGGTAATAAATATCCACATGGTCCAATCCCATCCTTTTAAGGCTTTGATCCAGTGAGGCAGTCAGATACTTACGGCAGCCGTGATCTCCGTAAGGCCCGGGCCACATGTCAAAGCCGGCCTTTGTGGTTATCAGCATCTCAGCCCTGTGGTCCTTAAGTTCCTTCATCACTTTTCCGAAGGTGGCTTCCGCCGCTCCGTAAGGCGGTCCGTAATTATTTGCCAGGTCGAAGCAGGTTATCCCCAGGTCAAAAGCCCGAAAGATCAGTTCCTTCTGCCGGTCGAAATCCCCGGTATTACCGAAACCGTGCCACAGTCCCAAGGAAAGAGCGGGCATTTTAAGCCCGCTGTTCCCACAATTTCTGTATTTCATTTTTGTCAGTTTTTCAGATAAACTCATTTATCCCTCACTCTGCCACGCGATCTGATTCCTGCTCCTTCCCGTTCTTTCCGGGATTTCTTCTCATTCCTGAGCATGCACGCCTTCACTGTACATTTCCTTAAGTTCATTCCTGCACTTAACGAATTCCACACCGATCTCGGGATCGAACAGTATTCCGATACCGTTCACGATCTCATCGAAGGCTTTATCAAAGGGCAAGATCTCTCGTCCGTCTTCTCCGCCCAGATAGTAGTCCAGCGCATCAATGTAGGCCACGATCCTTGCTTCCGTGGGTATCTCTTTACCCTTAAGGCCGAAGGGAGCTCCGCTGCCGTTCCATCTCTCATGGTGGAAATTGGCTATGTTCACCGCAATATCGGTAAACTTACTTCCCTTTTCCATGCCGCTGATGCCCGCCAGCACCTTTCTTACAGTCTTGGCCCCTTCCTCGGTGTGGAGCCTGATGATCAGTTCCTCCTGCTCCCGAGTCTTGTTTTTCTCTTTAAGTATCCTGTCGTCAATGGCGATCTTTCCCAGATCATGCATAGGCGTTGCCAACGTGACGGCATCCAGATATTCAGGGGAAAGCTTAATGCATTCCGCAGTTTTAAGCCTTTCCGTAAGGATCTTTACTCCGTTCTGAGTTCTCACGATGTGCTCGCCCGTACTGCTGTCCCTGCTTTCAACCACAGTAGCAAGCCCCAGCACCAGCCTGTTCTGCATGTCTCTGATCTCATTCTCTTTTTTCTTTACATCTTCTTCCAGTTCCTTACCGTACTGTGCTTCCATCTCGGCAATATTCTCTCTTACGGTAACATCCTCGATCTCAATGAAGGTTCCCACGGGAGCATTACCATTACGCAGGGCTATGTCATTAAGGTAGATCTCGTATTTACGATCTCCTACAGTCACCACTTCACTGTTTTCCGGATTATAGATACCGTATCTGAGTTCCCAGATCCTTTGGGCAACATGCCTGTAAAAGTCTCCGGCACTGTCCGGAACCTTCTTTCCCACCCTCAGTTTTTTGATCTGGGGATATATCTCTTTCGCCTTTTCATTGGCATTTATAAAATTCTCTTTTTGGTCAAAGACCACCACGCCACTGGTTTCCTTGCCGTTCATTGCCTCCAGTATGCACCCGTTAAGGTCATGCATTTCCGCATCGCTCATGATCTTGATGCAGAGCAGGGACGCTATGAGATAGGCAACGGATGTAAGGGAAATGGGGAAATGCACCAGTCTGTCCAGAAGGTACAAAAATATCACGATAATGGCCAGATAGGATGAAAGGCTTACCACCCTCTTGGAAACCACGTTTTTGTTCCTGTACACCCGAATGAACAGGAAAATAAATCCCACCACATAGCCCATCAGCATTATGGTATAGAGCACATGAGCCGGTCCGTATTCCTTACCCAGCGTGGCATATCCTTCCTCATGTCTCACAAGATAGACCTCGGAATAGTAGATGTCGGATTTTCCTATAGAGAGCACGAACATCATGATCATGAAGGAATAGGCCAGCAGTATCAGCTCCACAAATCTCGGCAGTTCTATCTTTCCCAGTCTTGCCACCGCCAGGAACATAAAGGCGGGAAGGAAGGCTCCTCCGAAATAGAAGATCTCATTGGCGAACAATGCCATGTCCAGGGTCTTTGCCCCGGCGATCATCAACTGTCCGTAGCTTCTAAAGAGAAGGGCCAGGGCAATAAAGAAGTTCAGCTCACTCTGGTATTCTTTTCTGCATATAAAATTAAAGAAGATCAAAAGGTTCAGTCCGAATGCCACGGTATAGAATATGATCACTGTCATTCTCCTGCCTCCCTTCTGAGTTCTTCCGCATTGTCACGTGCGTACCGGTCATACATTTCCTCGAGTTTTGGACGTGTTTTTAAGAATATCTTTCCCAGCTCCGGATCGAAATGACTTCCGATGGACTCTTCTATTATCTTAAAGGCATCATCATAGCTATATGCCTCTTTGTAGTATCTCTTGCTTACCAGCGCGTCAAAAACATCCGCAAGGGCCATTATCCTTGCCTCGACAGGTATCTCTTCACCCTTAAGTCCCAAAGGATAGCCCTGCCCGTTCCACTTTTCGTGATGATAATTGGCCACATTTGCTACCACGTTTACCAGTTCCTCATCGCTCATACCTGAAAAGACGCGACGCACTATGACCGCTCCGTTGGCTGCATGCTTTTTCATCTCTTCGTATTCTTCGGGCGTGTATTTTCCTTTCTTTTTAAGGACAGCATCATCCACCCCTATCTTACCCAGATCATGCATAGGTGCGGCAATGACTACCATACGCAGAAACTTCTTGCTTAAAGGATAACCCGATGCCAATAATTCCTTCGCAAATATATTCACCACATCACTGGTACGTCTGATATGTCCGCCGGTGGAAAAGTCACGGCTTTCTATCATACTTGCCATGCCCATTACAATGGTCTGGCGTATGCTGTCAATGTCTTTTGTCTTTTCAAGAACTTCCGCTTCCAATCTTTCCTGATAGTTCTTGAGCATTTCCTTGTACTTGACTTCTTCGGAAACATCTACGACACCGATGACCCAGCCACGATCTCCGAACTGACCTGCGGCATTGATCCTTCTGAGATAAGCTCTTAAATATCTTCCGTTCGCTTCCACCCCGTCAAGCACCGTAAGTTCCTTGGTGATCATGGGAAGGAAGACCTGCTCGTAAAAGGGCTTTCCCCTGAGCTCGGATATCTCGGAGTCTATCTCTATATCTTTAAGCTCAGGAAAGAATTCCATCATCTTTTCGTTAAGTGACATAAGTCTTTCATTAAGGTTAAAGACTATATATCCGTTTACTTTTACTCTTTCCTCTATATTGATGAAATTGGTGTTCATGCTGAGAAGGTTCGCTCTTCTGAAGAAAACCACGAAACAGGTCATTCCGATGGCCAGCATAATGGGCATAAGTTTAATGTTCAGGTGTAAAAATCTTTCACCAAAATAGGTAAAATACAGTCCGCCCCAGATCACGGTGTAAAGGATGACCACCTTGTTTGAATAGTTTCTGTAGTTCCTGACACCGTGGACTATGACTATGGCTGCCACAATAAAATACAGCAGCAGATAGAAGTAGAAAGCATTGTGCCAGGGACCGTACTCCTTGTGCAGCACCGTCATCCCGTTAACCATCTCGATATAATAGGAGGTGTAGTATTGATCCACATATCCCGAAGACCAGGCCAGGCCAAGCACCACAATGGCTACAATGGCAAGCATTCCGTAGACCCACATCTTCATGTTGATATTGCACATATCAGCCCCGATCTTAAGCACAACGATAGGGAGGAGACAGCCCCCCAGGTAGGTCACCTTATTGGCTTCCAGCGCAAGCTCCGCCGTGGAGGCGTTCATCATTACCAGATAACCGCCTACGGTGATGATACACAAAGTGCAGAGAAGCATATGATACACGCTTCTCTTCTTTTTTCCGATCGTAATCGCTACCTGCTCAAATATCATCAGGAAGTAGAGAAAATATATGAGATATTCGTAGATCTGATAACCCATGCTTACCTCCATCGTCCCTCTAGTGAACGGGTGTAAAATCAAAATCCAGATATCTTAGTGCCGCCACTTCGTGGGCGTCCAGGCCTTTCAGCGTCTTCACATCCTTTGGCACCATATCCCAGAACTCAGTCCAGTAATGGTTCTTTTTAAGTGCAGAGCTGTAATTCATTTCAAGGAAAATGTCCGTCCCCCGGACTGCGTCGATGATCTTTTGGGAAAGCTCTGCCATTTCGGGCGTCCATGAAGTGCAATTCCTGAAGATCCTGTCGGGATGAGCCACCACATCAAAATAGCCGCTCTTAATGCCCCGCACCATGCCTTCGCACTGGCCGAACCTTTCATTCAGATTGTCCTCGCCATTGCGGCCGAAATAGAAAGTTCCATCCGGCCTTTCGTAGTAGTGCTCTCCCAGGATCAGGAGATCAAAATCTCCGGATCCTCTTATTTCTTTTATGTAACTGTCGTAGGAAGGAAGATACTCCATCTCAAGACCGATCTTTAAGTCTATCTCCCGTGCATATTCCTTCTCGAGGGCTTTCATTGTCGAAACATATTCAGGCAGTTCCGAAAAAAGCATCCTGGTTCCGATCTTATCCCCGGGATAAGGTGCATGATCCGTAAACCAGATCTGATCCGCTCCCAGTTCTATGGCCCTTTCTATGTATTCCCGGTCAGTTCCCGTGGCATGCCTGCATCTGTAAGTGTGCACATGGAACATGGCCTTTTTTGAAACCTGTATCATTTATAGCTGTCCTTATTTTGTTATTTTCTTTGAAGCCAGGCGGATGAGGATATCCACACACTTTTCCATGGACTGGGTGGTAACATACTCAAATCTTCCGTGGTAATTTGCTCCGCCGGTGCAAAGGTTGGGGCAGGGAAGACCCATGAAGGAAAGTCTCGCCCCGTCTGTTCCACCGCGGATGGCACTGACCTTGGGGGTGATACCCAGCTCCGTCATCACGTCCTTTACATTTTCGATAAGGAACATGTACGGCTCTATCTTCTTTTTCATGTTGCAATACTGGTCTTTTATCTCCACAGAGAAAGTACCTTCGCCGTAGATCTTATTGAGATATTCTCCGGTCTCTCTTGCCACGCGCTTCTTCTCTTCCAGCTTTTCCTCATCATGGTCTCTTAAAATGTAGTGCATTACAGCCTTATCCACATTTCCTTCCATGTTGGTGAGATGATGGAAGCCTTCATAGCCTTCCGTGAACTCCGGCACTTCGTTCTCCGGAAGAAGGGCATCGTACTTCATTCCCAGCGTCAGGGCATTTTTCATCACGTTCTTTGCAGAGCCGGGATGAACGCTCTTACCTGTAACCGTAACAGTAAGAGAAGCCGCATTGAAGTTTTCGTATTCGATCTCGCCCACGGGACCTCCGTCCACGGTATAGGCAAAATCCGCACCGAATTCCTTAACATCGAAGAAATCTGCGCCTCTTCCCACTTCTTCGTCGGGGGTAAAGCCGATCATGATCTTCCCGTGCTTTATCTCTCTGTGCTCCAGCAGATACTGAGCCATGGTCATGATCTCAGCCACGCCTGCCTTGTCGTCCGCTCCCAGAAGTGTGTTTCCGTCTGTAACGATGAGGTCCTCACCTACTCTTGTGAGGAGTTCCGGATATTCTTCGGGTCCCATGGTGAGGCCCATCTTTTTATTGATCACTACGGTCTTTCCGTCGTAGTTTTTAATGATCTGAGGATTTACATCCTTACCGGACACGGCATCACTGGTATCCATGTGGGAGATAAAGCCCAAGGAAGCCCACTTTTCTTCGGTGGTAGCGGGGATCTCCGCATAGATATAGCAATTGTCCGTAAGTCTCACATTGTGAGCTCCCATCGCCTTAAGCTCGTCCACCAGCATATTTGCCAGATCAAACTGCTTTTCGGTGCTGGGCACCCTTTCCACATTCTCCTGTGACTGTGTGTCCACCTTCACATAACGCAAAAATTTTTCAAGTACTGTTTCCATAGAAACCTCCATAACGCAATAATTGATTATAACCCTTCAAGTACATCAAAACACTTACACCGCTGCATTCTCCGATGCGGGTGTCCCCTGCATTTCCAGCTGGGCCGTTACAAGCCCGTAATAAATACCCTTCTTCTCCATGAGCTCGTTGTGACTTCCCACTTCCGCGATCCTGTGGCCGTCGATGACCACCAGACGGTCCGCATTTTTAAGGGTCGAAAGTCTGTGGGCTATGGCAAATGTGGTCTTGCCCTCCGTAAGCCGGTCAAGAGCCGTCTGTATCAGGTACTCGCTTTCCGTGTCGAGGCTGGCCGTCGCTTCATCCAGGATCAATATCCTTGGATCGTTCAGGATCGCTCTGGCAATGGCTATCCTCTGCCTTTCACCACCGGAAAGATTGTATCCTTTCTCTCCCACATATGTATTGTAACCGTCCGGAGTCTTGCATATAAAGTCGTGAGCATTTGCCATTTTGGCCGCTCTGATGACTTCCATGGTCGTTGCCTCCGGTCGGGCAAAACGTATATTATTCAGGATAGTTCCCGAAAAAAGGAAGGTCTCCTGTAAGACCACACCGATCTGGGCATGGTAATCCGCCAGCTTGATATCCTTTATATCAATGCCGTCGATCAAAAGCTTACCGTCATCTATGTCATATAAATGCATGATGAGATTTATCATCGTGGACTTTCCTGCTCCCGAGGATCCCACCAGACCTATCATCTCCCCCGGCTCCACCTTCAGGTCGATATGCTCAAGGATGGGCTCGTAGGTCTTGTAACCGAAGGTCACGTCCTTAAATTCTATACCTCCCTTGACCTTGTGGGCTCTGGAATCCTTGGAATCCGTGATCTTGGGCTCCTGCTGCATCACATCGCTGATCCTTTCCACGCTGGTGACCAGGTTCATGAGCATTCTGGGCATGTTGGAAAGCCAGCCCACGTACATATACATCATCGATGTGTAATTTACAAACTGCATCAGCTGTCCCACAGTCTTTTCTTCCCTGATGACACTGACGCCTCCGAAGTAGGTTATCAGATACACTCCCACGCCCATCATGAACTGCATGAGCGGGAAGAACACCGCCCAGAATGTCTCGTTTTTTCTCTGGGTCACTGCATAGTCATCCGCGGTAGCATTAAAATGTTCCGACTCCTCTTCTTCCTTGCCGTAGGCCTTAACCACCGACATTCCGGAAAGCACGTCTCTTAGATTACTGTTTATCTTATCGTCCTTCACCCACTGCATATGAAAACGCCTGTGGATGTTGTGTCTGAAACCGATGGAGATAAATACCGAAAGGGGTATGAACACCATGGATATCACAGTCAGCTTTGCATCCAGGATCAGCATATAGACCACATCGCAGATCAGAATGATGGCTACGGTAAAGAGATTACAAAAGGAGTCACCCATGAAATCACTGATCCTTTGAGTGTCTCTGGTGATACGGTTCATGAGATCTCCGGGCTTTCTGTCGTTCACGTAGGACAGGGAAAGCATCTGTATCTTGGAATACAGCTTTTTCCTCAAGTCCATGCTGATCACCGCACCCAGCTTGGAGCAGTAGTAATTCTTTAAAAGGTTTACGATCGCTATGCCCATGCTCATGGCAAACATACCGGCCAGACAGAGAATGGCAAGCTTCATGGAGCCTTGTTCCTTCATCAATACATCATCCACCAGATGCTTCTGGATCTCGGGATTCAAAAGTGTGGTGAGGGATGCCAGGAGCATGAGGATAAAGATCCCCACCAGCTGTATCTTATATGGCGCCATCATCGCCAGCATCTCATGGATCAGGCCCTCTTTCTTCCCCGCGCATCTGGGGCAGGTCCTGGTACCGGGCAGCGCTCTTTTGCACCTTGGACAGTACTTTTCGTACTCTTCGCTCTTTACGATGTCCTTCCTGCCCTCCGCCAAAAAGCGGCAGCCTTTGGCAATGTAGGCATATCTCGCCAGATGGCTCGAGGAGTACTTGGCGATCAGCACCGCCTTCGACTCGTCCGCGCCCTTGGGGATCCCGTACAAAACGCCGCAGGACACTCCCACTTCACTCTTAAAAGAGTCAAAGTCCTTTATCGCAAGAGTTTTTGCAAGCTCTCCCTCGCAGAGAACATATATGCTTTTTGAAGTGATCGCCACAAAGGAATTCCTTAAGAATTTCCCGTCTTTACCGATGTCAAAAGGCACTGCATAGATCAGCTCCTTTTCTTTCACCGGCAGCAGTTTTATATTTTTTTCGGATAATCCGATCTTAAGTTCCACCTGTTACCCCCTTACAAGAACAGATCCAGTTTCTTCCGCTCGCCCGGAGTGAGCTTCAGCACATCCGGGATCTCAAAACGGTTTTCGTCGATGTCCGTGATCATTATCCTGGTCTCCGAAAGATGCACCACGTCGCTGCCGCCCATATGAATGGCAAAACGACACCTGCCTCTGTCGGTCATGACGTCAAAGTAGGCATATCCATACTCGTCCTTTATGCTGTATATGCCCGTGATCACCGGGGTAAAATACCGAAGGGCCAGCTGCTCTTCTATTATCTCGCGCACTTCTTTGGAAAGAGCCGCCATGTCCTCGATGATGCCGATCTCCTTGGAATGCTCGCCTGTGGTACGGATGGAGATGTACTTATCCGGATCCGTAAAGGGGAACATCCTTACAGCCAGCACCCGGGGATAGTCCTTTTCCTCGGTCTTAAGGCTCAAAAAACCGCCTTCCGTGCGCAGGAATTTTGCGTTCTTTTCGTTAAGGAGATTGATCTTAAGCATCTCCTCCGTCTCTTTTTCCATTTCCGCCAGGTCAAATTCTTTGTCTTCCATATCTTCCTCTTTCTGTATCACTCTCTGAGTGCCAATGCCTTGGTCTGCAGTTCCATAAGCTTGCGGTAGGTACCGTGGAGTTCGTCCAGCTCCTTGTGGGTGCCTCTTTCCGTGATCTCTCCGTTATCGATGACGCAGAGGAAATCCGCATCCTTAAGCGTGGAGAGTCTGTGGGCTATGGAGATCGTTGTCCTGTTCTTTACCAGGTAGTTTATGGCCGCCTGGATGGCTCTCTCCGTTTCCGTATCCACGGAAGCTGTGGCTTCGTCCAGGATAAGTATCTTGGGATCCGCAAGTATGGCTCTGGCAATGGAGATCCTCTGTCTTTCGCCTCCGGAAAGTTCACGTCCGGAACTTCCCACCATGGTATTATAGCCGTCGGGCATCCTGAGGATGAACTCATGGGCGCTGGCCAGCTTTGCTGCCCTGATTATCTCTTCCTTGGTGGCATTGGGATTTGCATAGGCAATGTTTTCCTCCACCGTACCCATGAAGATGTAGGTCTCCTGGGATACCATGGCCACGTTTCTTCTAAGGTCATGGAAGGAGATGTGACGGATGTCGACGCCGTCAATGTATATGCTTCCTTCCTGAGGATCGTACATTCTGGAAATGAGATTAACGAGGGTGGTCTTGCCCGCTCCCGAACGTCCCACTATGCCCAGCATGCTTCCTGCGGGGATCTTTAAGTTGATGTTCTTAAGCACCGGCCTGTTGATCTCGTAACCGAAGGTCACGTTCTTAAGCTCTATCTCTCCCTTAGGCTCGTTCATGGGAAGGGGTATCTCGTCCTCGCGGATCTCGGGGATGGCATCTATGATCTCAAACATACGCTGTGCCGCATTCATACTGTCGGACCACCATCTGAACACTCTGGAGGCAAAATTCATGGGACCGTTCAGCTGATCCGCATAGCCTATGAAGGTAATGAGGATACCCAGCTCCATGCTGTGCTTTACCAGTATCAGATAGACACCCATGATCCAGATGACGATGGACGCAATGCTGTGGGTAAAGTTAAAGGTAAAATACATGAAATTGGAAACGCTTACTATAGACATTTCCGAGTCCTTTAAGCGCTTGTTTACCGAAACAAATCTTTCCTCTTCCCTGGCCTCCTGACCGAAGGCTTTTACCACTCTCGCCCCGGTAAGGTTGTCATTTACCCTGCTGTTAAGGGTCCTCTCGGCTCTGTGCCTGTGGCCGAAGGCGGTCCACATCCTGGGTCTTAAGAAGAACATGCAAACAAATGCGATAGGCAGCAGGATGACTGCGCAAAGTGTCATTTTCCAGTTAATGGAAAACATCATCACCAAAGTGGCGATCAGAGTAAAGGAATGAATGAAGATGTAAGGGAACCCGTCTATAAAGAAGCCCGTTACTCTGTCCGCATCCCTTAGAACTCTGGTCATGAGACCGCCGGTCTGACGATTTCTGAAAAAGCTTATGGAAAGCTTTCCCATAGCTCCGAATATATCTTTCTTAATGTCTCTTACAACACTTGACACTATCCTTGCAGTGAACACACCCTGAAGTACGGTGAGAAGCTGCAGGGTGAGTCTCGCCGCAAACATGGTGAGGATCACAAGTAAAAGGGCCAGGATGAAATCACCGTTCTTGATTCCGATAGATACCAGAAAATCATTGTTTTTCTTAAGGATATAGTCATATAAGACCTTACCGTTTAAGTAGGGCCATACAAGATTAAGCGCCGCCACTGCCAGATAGATCAGCCCCATAAAGATCATGAGGCCCTTATAAGGCATGAAGTATCCAAAGGTGCGGATAAAGACGGATTTTCTGTCCATACATCTGGGGCAGATCTTTCTGTCGGGATTGGGATACATCATTCCGCAGATGGGACAGTAAATGTCATCGTCATTACCGCCGCCCGGACCACCGTGTCCACCGTGTCCGTGGCCGCTTCTTTCTCCGAGGCCTTTGGGTCCTTTGGGTCCTTTTTCCCCTCCTTCTCCCTCTTCCTTTTTCTCGAAGGTGTTGGAAAAAGTTCTGGAAAGGACATGGGCCTCTTTCCGGTAAAGGTTAGAAAAAACAGCGACGGTTCTTTCCATACCATCGCTGAATTCCGCAACAAGCAGACCACAGGCTACCTGCGGCTCCACTGATATCTTTTTTATCTCTTCAACCGGAAATCGTGTGCACTTCCAGTCTCTTTCCTTGTCTGCATCCCTGTCCTTCCGGTTCAGGAATCCCTTAAAGGAATGGACGGCGTTTTTCTCCGGCTCACTTTTAAGAACATACATTGCTTTTTCCGTAAGCACTGCATATCCGTCGGTGTATTCACCCTTTTCATTCATGTCCGTGGGAGAAAAGGCCAGGATCTCTTCTTTTTCTCCCCCCAGTTCTTCTATCACCCTTTTTACAGCCTTCGGAACCTTTATCTCTTTCTTGGGTTCTTCAGGCTTTTTCATCTCCGGTCTTAAAGCTTCCATAACTGCCTTTCTATTTCACACTGCATTCCACTCCCAGGAAGAGAGGCAGATCATTTGCAGTGTCTACTATCATGTAAACAAAGGGGCGATCCAGGAACACTTCTTCATAATCCTCAAGGAACGCGGAGTTCTTCATCATCGCCACAAGAGTGGCGGCCCCCGCCTTGGTTCCTCTTTCATCCACCTTTATATAAGTCTTTTGTATCACTCTGTCTATGCAGATGTTCCCGTTTCCGTCATCCTCGGCCATGTTCCCGAAGTCCGCCCTCATGCTGTCAAAGGCTGTGGGCATTCCCATTTCCTTTAGGCCATCGTTCAGATTAAAGGAACATTCTGTTTCGAAGGAAGGCATTCTTGTCCTTACTTTCTTATAGATCCTGTTATCCAGAAGCTTTGTGAGCTTGTCCTTATTAAGGGACGCTACATATTCATCAATAGAAACCCCTTCTTCGGGAAGAAGAGCCACAAAAGCATAGCCCCCGGCGTAATCCTTCATGAATCCCCTGGAATCATCATCCTTAAGGAACACCCCTTCTTCCGACGCAAGCATCTTAACGGTCTCGGTCTTTCCCTCGGAATTTACGAATTCTCCGTCATAAACCTGGGATTCATCGTAGATCCTTTTCCACTCGGCATCAAAGGCAATAGCATTTATGAGATACATTACATCTGACTTTTCCACCTTATCCAGGATGCTGGGGATCATTTCATCCGTATGCGTGTTCACCCAGTTGTTCACGTCCTTTAACGTGGTCTCATCAAAGGGTGCCTTGTAGATCTCCGCATTAAAGTACTTTGCATTGGTCTTAAGGAAATCCTCTTTTACCCGGATCATGTCGGCATCATCCGAAAACCATATGGAATTTGCTATATGCAGTTTGCACTTATCACCGGTTTCAAGGCTGTCCGTGTAGGACCTTAAGTACTTGTCCAGATCATTTATACCGATGCCGCTTCCCAGCACCTTTTCCATTTCCGTAAGTGTCTGTCCCTTGGCTCCATTGGCGGTCATTGCCAGCGCCAGCATGGCTGACACGGGAGAAACCATGGTGTTTTCACCGGACTTATATTGAGTTTTAAGAAGGTTAAGGGCAAAATCATTCTGGGCCGACAGAAACTCCTTCGTGATCTCAGCCTTCTCGGCCTTTTCTCCCTTCACGTTTTCCATAAGATCCACTGTCTTACCGATAACGGCAGCAGGCGTTTCCGTAGGCTTTAACACAGGTGTTTCCGCAGGTGTTACCGTAGGAGTCACCTTCACCTCTTCATTTTCCGTATTTCCGCACCCCACAACTCCGGTTAAAAGTGCCAGACACAACATCAAAGCAATTTTTCTCATCTTCATTCTCCTTTCAGGTATTTTAACATATTAACCCATCTTATTAAACCCTTCACTTTATATCCCGTAAAAAAATCGGGAAGCGTTTAACTTCCCGAAAAATTTTTTACGAAATAACTTCTTTATTTTTTATTGGTCTTTTGGATTTCTTTTTTGTATCTCTCTTAACCAGATGATAGATCGGAAGAAAAGGAACCAGTACCGGCGTACTTTCCACATATTCCATGTACTCGCTGTTTCCGCTGAAATGCTTCATCTGCTGCATTTCGATCCTCTTTGCTCCGTTTATCATCATATGGAACACGCAGGCATATCCAAGGATCAGTATCACCCACTGGGCTCCGGTCACGATCTTTATTCCTGTGACCACAACTCCGGTCCATACCATGATCTCTCCGAAATAATCGGGACATCTGCTGAATCTGTACAAGCCCTGCATAGGCGGGAGCTTGGGACTGTCGATCTTTTGAAGATATTTCTGTACCTCAGCTATAGTTTCCACAACGATCCCCGCAAACACCAGGAATAATCCGAAAAAGAGACCTCCGTCGTTTGTCTTCGTCGTTCCGTTGGCAAGTCGATAGAACACGGGAGACATCATTGCAAAGAACATTACGGAATCAAAGATCCACATGAGAGTGAGACCTGTAAGGGAAACATGCTTTTCCACACCATCCATGCGTTTTCTGTCCGTAGCCCCGATCCTTCTTTCACGAAGGAGATGAACGAAGCAAAGACGGAAACCATAGATCATGAGAAGCAGACACAAGACCATGTACCAGCCGCTAAACTGTCCCTTCACTATGGACATGATCAATAAGCAAAAACTGATCCCTCCAATGGATACCCCATATCCTATGGTCATGAACCAGACATATTTTTTAAATCCCAGCGAACTGAAAACCAGTGCCGTTAAAAATACTATCCACCATTGTTCCGGAAACATAAGCCCTCCTCCTGTACAGCCCTAAACTATGTACTTAATATTTCCTGTTCTTAAAAATACTAAACAAAACTATTTTATATTCTCAATTCTTTTTTGTCAATTAAAAGTGGAGCGGGTAAAACACCCGCTCCCCCAAAAATACTTATTTCACCCGGTTTAAAAGATCCTGTAATGTAAGAGCTCCTGTGTGCCTGAATACAGGCTGTCCGCCCTTGAACACGATCACTGTAGGGATACTCTGAATACCGTACTCAGCAGCCAAGTCCTCGTTTTCGTCAACGTCTACCTTGCCGACTTTAAATTCCCCTTTGCTTTCGGCAGCCAGCTTATCAAGCGTGGGAGCGAAGGCACGGCAAGGACCACACCATGTAGCCCAGAAATCTACAAGTACCGGTACATCGGAAGCAAGGACCTCCGTCTTAAAACTCTCATTATCAAAATGTAAAACTTCCATCTTAGTTTCCTCCTGTATTCTTGTGAAAGATCAATTATGTTTAAGTGCTTTAACAACTGTGTTGTGATCTCATTATATTCATTATGCGAGGAAAGTATGTTGCATTTACAACATTTTATATTTCTTTAAGTTTTTCCAGTTCTTCGGTTGCATCTTTAATATCCACAAGTATGCCCTCACTCATGCGCTTAACCTCATTACTCATGGTAGCGGCACTCTCGGCGCTGGCCGTGATCTCCTCGGTAACAGCGGAGATGTTATTGCTCTGTTCGGAGATGTCGCTGTTCGCCTCGGCAACCTTATTGATCTCCGCACTGATGGATTCTATTGCATCGGAGATCTGTCTCATGGCAGCCGCCTCCTGCTGAATGGAGGAATCCATCTCCGTAATGCTTTCTGTCTGGCTGTTAATGGCAAGGACGCTTTCATCCATACTGTTGGCAGCCACATCACAGGACTCGTTGAGCTTGACTATGCTGTCCTCGATCTCCACAACAGACTTGTTGGTGCTTTCCGCAAGGGCACGGATCTCTTCGGCAACTACCGCAAAACCCTTACCTGCTTCGCCTGCCCTCGCTGCCTCGATGGATGCGTTAAGGGCAAGAAGATTGGTCTTTCCGGAGATCTGTCTGATAACGCCGATGACCTCTGTCACCTTGGTTGCCAGCTCCTTAACATCATCAACCTTCTGCTTTGTGATGCCTGATTTTTCAAGAAGCTCTCCGGCCTGAACATTGATGGCCGAGATCTTTTCCGCATTGTCTTTGTTGCTTTCCTGAACCAGCATTACGTTCTTGGAAAGCTCCTCCGCATTGGTCTTGATCCCGTTCATCTCGCGATTGGCCTCACTCATGGCGTCAGCTTCGTCTTGGACATTTTCCGCTATACTCAGAATAGCTGAACTGATATCATGAATGGTCTCGGCCATGGCACGCATGCTGGTGGCATTTTCATTGGCCGCATTTTCTATATTAAGCATCTTCTTATCCACTTCTTCGCTGGCGGAAAGAATGGCACGACTCTTTTTCTCGGCCTCTTCGGACATACTTTCCACTTTTTCCAGCTTAAGACGGTTACTTTCTTTAATATTCTTGATCCCGACTATCATTCCCAATGCGCCGATCAATAAAGACGCAATAATGATCTCGTATTCGGTTATCATCAGGGATTTTCCGTCACCCGCACTCGCCGACTTGATGGCAAGTATAGCTATATCCCATACAAGACTGATACCTGTAAGAATAACAACTATTCTTTCATCAAGATAAAGGAGGATGAGCAAAAACACCGGATATATGTAAAGATTGGATACATTTGTATTGGCAAGAAACTGGCAATACCCGCAAAACAAAGGATATCCGATAGCTACAAAATATTTGAAGATCTTGCTCTCTCCCTTTGTTCTGATAAACTCAATAACTCCGGGTGTGAATGTAAGAAGCATTACCCCCACAAATCCGCTGTACCATTTCATGTCATGGTGTCCTTTAAACACCTCCAGAAGATTTGCGGCAACAAGAATAAATGCAACTATGCCCCACACCAAAAGAACTGCTCTGTTGTTTTTAAACTGCTCACTTCTTGTTTTTTTCATCTCTGTTTCCTCGTAATTTTTCAAAAATTTGATTGTCGCAGAAATAAAACCCTCAAGACAATAATAACCTTTTAAACTGTTTCCGTAAACACTTTTACCGAACATTTTTTTGAAGTTTTACCGAATTTTTAGTATAAAACCATTTTTATTATGTTGTTTTTTTCAGTTATACATGGTAAAATACGCAGACTTATTGTGAATTGGCCTTAAAACCGCATAAAATCTGTTGTTTAAGCCATTTCCTTTTAATTAAAATACATGTTTTTTATCATTATGGAGTTTAACCGTTTTTATTTGAGGAGTTATCATGAACAATTCAAAAGAAACTAAGTCCATACCTTCCAGAGTCACCTGGGTTTGGACAAATCTCAAGGGAAAACGAGCTTTTTACGGACTGGGAATCATGGGATCCATAACATACAATGTTATGCAGCTTACCATTCCCTTTTTTGTTGCCAGATTGATCGATACCTTCATCAACGGCAAAGATGCGGCTTACAACCTTGAGCATCACAGAGACCTTTTCTTCCTCTACGTGGGGGCTATGGTGGGTCTGACTCTTTTGCGCACCATCATCGTTTACGGTACGGGTATGATCTTTGAATCGACCTCCCAGTGGTTCTTATACAAGATAAGAAACTTTCTTTACGACAAGGTGCAGCGACAGGATATGAACTTCTATAACACCTACCGTACCGGAGATCTGATGACAAGGATGACGGGAGACTTAGATGCGGTAAGGCATATGATCGCATGGGTCATAAAGACTATCATAGAGTCCGTGTCTCTTTACACAGCCACCATGGTCTACTTCTTTTTCATGGATTGGCTTCTTGCCTCCATCCTGCTGGTAATATCCCCTCTCATCTTCTTCGTGATCATTAAATTCCGAAAAGATGTGGGACCCAAGCATGCCCTTTTACGTGAAAAGCTTTCCGGGCTTAACACCAATGCTCAGGAAAACATTTCCGGAAACAGGGTAGTAAAGGCCTTTGCCAGAGAAAAGTACGAAATGGAGAAATTCGATAAGGGCAATACGGAGTACAGCGAGACCAATAAAAAGACCGCTCTCACCTGGCTCAAGTACTATCCCGCCATTGAAACCTTCGCAAATCTGATGCCCATCATCCTTCTGGTGATCGGAGGCATCTTCATCATAGAAGGCCGTTTAACCGTGGGTGAATTTGCCGCTTTCTCAGGTCTGATCTGGGCCATTGCAAACCCCATGAGGAACTTAGGTTCCATCATGAACGAATTTCAGCGCTTTAAGGCTGCATCCGCAAAGGTAATGGAGATCTACTATTCAGAACCCAAGATAAAGGATGCACCCAATGCCGTTGACAGACCGGAGCGTTTTAAGGGCAAGGTTGAGTTTAAGGATGTCAGTTTTAAATATGAGGACGGCAAGTTACCGGTTCTCGAGCACCTCTCCTTTACGGTGGAACCGGGTGAAACCCTGGCCATCATGGGCGAAACAGGCTGCGGTAAAACTTCCCTCATCCACCTGATCCCCCGTTTTTACGAGGCAACGGCCGGAAAAGTATTGGTGGACGGCTATGATGTACGTGACCTTAAGCTCCAGCAGCTGAGGAAGAACATCGGTCTTGCCACCCAGGAAGTATTGCTTTATTCGGATACCATAGACGGTAACATCGCCTATGGAGACGAACACCTGCCCAAAAACGAAGTGGTCAAGTTTGCCCGCTATTCCGCCGCTTCCGACTTTATCGCAAAGATGCCCGAGGGCTATGACACCATCATCGGAGAAAGAGGCGTGGGCCTTTCCGGAGGTCAGAAGCAAAGGATATCCCTGGCAAGAGCGCTCGCCATCCGTCCTGCTATTCTGATCCTGGATGATACCACCTCCGCAGTGGACATGGAAACTGAGAAAGAGATCCAGGAAAGCCTTAAACATCTGGATTTTCCCTGCACCAAGATCATCATCGCCCAGAGGATCTCTACCACAAAGAATGCAGACAAGATCATGGTCCTTAAAGACGGTCACATAGAAGAAATGGGTACTCACGAAGAGCTGATCAAACAACACGGCTACTACTGGAGTATCGTAAATCTGCAGACAGGAGAGGAGGTTTGACATGGCAAGAAACACTTATAAAGAAGATGAAGTCCTGGAATCCCCTTTTCAGATAAGACACCTTTTAAGATCCTGGGTCTACATTAAAAAGTATTACAAGAAAATGCTGTTTGCCCTTTCCCTAAGTGCATTGGGCGCCATCGCCGGACTTTTCTCACCGCTTTTCCAGCAGCAGGCTCTGGACGAAGCCATCCCCAACGGAGATAAGACCATGCTGATCCGCCTTGCGGTCATGCTGGCACTCTGCACGGTCATCAGCGTATTTTTCACCACCGTCAGATCCCGGATCATGACGAAGGTCGGGCAGAACATTATATATGACATCAGAAAGGACCTTTTTGCCCACCTGCAGAAACTGTCCTTTAAATACTACGATAACAGGCCTCACGGCAAGATCCTGGTCAGAGTGGTAAACTACGTAAACTCTGTATCGGACATGCTTTCCAACAGCCTGATCAACCTGATCCTGGAAGCCTTTAACCTGATCTTCATCATCATCTTCATGTTCATCGTGGATGTGAAGCTTTCACTGGTGGTGCTGGCAGGCGTTCCTTTCCTGGCCGCTTTCCTGCTCTGGATCAAGAACAAACAGCGCCGCGCATGGCAGCAGGTTTCCAATAAAAATTCAAATCTCAACGCCTATCTCCAGGAAAACATCGTAGGCGCCAGAGTGACTCAGATCTTTGCCCGCGAGGATGAAAATGCCGAGATCTTTGCCACACTGTCCGGTCGCTGTAAAAAAACCTGGATGACTGCTGTTTCCTATTCAAACCTTATCTGGCCCGGCATTGATAACATTTCCGTTATCATCCGCGCCTGCATATACATTTTCGGCCTGGTGGTCTTCGTAAACGGTAATTATACCGCCGGTACCATCATCGCCATATCCTCCTATGCCGCACGTTTCTGGCAGCCCATAATGAACCTGGGAAATATCTTCAACAATTTCCTTAACAACATCGCCTACCTGGAACGTATCTTTGAGACCCTGGACGAGCCCGTGGAGATAAAGGATGCTCCCGATGCAGAGGTTCTTCCTCCCATAAAGGGCAAGGTGGAATTTAAAAACGTGACCTTCGCCTATGAAGAAGGTCATGAAGTCCTTAAGGATCTCTCCTTCACCGTTAACCCCGGTGAGAGCGTGGCTCTGGTAGGTCCCACAGGTGCGGGAAAGAGCACCATAGTTAACCTGATCTCCAGATTTTATGACTTAAACAAAGGTCAGGTGCTGATCGACGGCCATGACATTTCCAAGGTAACGCTGGAATCCCTTCGTTCCCAGATGGGCATCATGCTTCAGGACAGCTTCATCTTCTCCGGAACCATTGAGGACAACATCCGCTACGGTAAGCTGGACGCTTCGCTTGAGGATATCATTAAGGCAAGCAAGGTGGTCTGCGCCCATCCCTTCATCGAAAAGATGAGCGACGGTTATCAGACAGAGGTAAAGGAAAGAGGCTCCGTTCTCTCCCAGGGCCAGAAGCAGCTGGTCTCCTTTGCAAGGACCCTTCTTTCGGATCCCGCTATCCTGGTGCTGGATGAAGCCACTTCCTCCATAGATGTCCAGACAGAGAGAGCACTGCAGACAGGCCTTAACAATATGCTTGTTGGCCGCACCTCCTTCATCATCGCCCACCGCCTGTCCACCATAAAAAACTGCGACAAGATCATGTACATCGCAGACGGAGGCATACAGGAATGCGGCACTCACGAAGAGCTGCTGGCAAAGAAAGGTGCTTACTACAAGCTCTACACTGCTCAGATGGAAGATATCGCATAAATGAAAGGATCCCATAAATAAAGCAAGGCAGGACTCAGATCTTAACGATCAGGGTATCCTGCCTGTTTTTTTACTGATTTATTCTGTTCAAGTATCCGGCTTTGCTTTCTTTTGAGCTTTCTTTCTCGGATTCTATTTAAACTGTGCCAGGAAACTCAGTTCTCCGTCTTTTCTAAAGATTATCTGTGTGCTGCCGTCATCGGTCTTCGATGTAAACACCTCTGCCTTTTCATCAATAAACAGCATCTTCTTGTAAACATAGGTGCAGCTTGTAAACTCAAATCCGTCCGGAAGAAACTTTTCAGCGATCCTTGCATAGGCTCCGTTATTCATGTGACCGTTGGTGTCGATCTCCGCCTCGGAAACGGTGAAATGTCCCACCCTTTCTTCCTCTCCCTGAGGACGTGCCTTCACTGGTTCGGGAGAAAACTCCGGGCATATCATTGGCTGATA
>JAEEGK010004985.1_pt1 | contig 32199 bp, 25 predicted proteins | sample 8958771 | NCBI WGS metagenome assembly JAEEGK01 (sample SAMN16246547, study PRJNA631951) | gut metagenome | biome: gut microbiome; feature: rumen; material: SC-attached | host: Bos | place: Iran: Karaj | collected 2018-10
CATGGAAGAGGCTGCTGACTACATGATGCTCGACAATCACGAAATCTACGCCTACTTGGCTGAAAACTAAAATAATGTTTTGAATGATGAAAAAGATAGTTGTTTCTGCTGTTTTGATGTTGATGGTTGTCCTTGGTGCAAATGCCGAGGAGCAGCAGAAGTTCTCGCCCGAGAAGTTTCAGGCTGACTTGGAGCAGTTTATCACAAACGAAGCTGGACTTACTACTGAAGAAGCTGCAAAATTCTTCCCCCTATATCGCGAGATGCAGCAGAAGCAGCGCGTGGTATATAATAAGATGCGCGAACTGTTTAAGATTCCATCAGACGAGGCTGCAAGCAAGCGCGCCATTCAGCGTCGCGACCAGTATGAGTTGGAACTCAAGCAGATAGCACAGACTTATCACAACAAGTTCCTTCGTGTGGTTTCTGCCACGAAGGTATACAAGACCATTATTGCCGAGGATCAGTTCCATCGTCGTGCTTTCCGTAATTTCGGAGCAGGTGGCCATCGTGGTGGTCCAAGAAAGTAAGGCCTACGGATTTTACAAATTCTTTGCGCATAGCGCTTCGATTTCGCACTTCTCGCAGTGAGGTTTTCTTGCTGTGCAAACGTAACGTCCATGTAGCAACAGCCAATGGTGAGCGTTAGGAATATCCTCTTCGGGGATATACTTTGTTAATGCCATTTCTACCTTATATGGCGTATTGTCGCTCTTGTTTACCAACCCCAGTCGATGAGCTACACGGAATACGTGAGTATCCACTGCCAATGTGGCTTTGCCGAATGCTACGCTCTGGATAACATTTGCTGTCTTACGTCCAACGCCAGGCAGTGACAATAAATCGTCATAGTTGCTAGGCACCTCACCATCGTATTTCTCAGCAAGAATCCTTGCTAGTTCCACAAGATGCTTAGCCTTAGCGTTAGGATACGACACACTTTTAATCCACTCGAACACATCCTCCTCATCAGCCTTTGCCATCGACTTTGCATCAGGATAATGTGCAAACAGATCAGGAGTAACCTGATTTATCCGCTTGTCAGTACACTGTGCACTAAGCACCACAGCCACCAACAACTGAAACGTACTACCAAAATCCAGCTCAGTAGTCACCACTGGCATCTTCTCCCTAAAATGCCCCAATATCTTGTCGTATCGTTCTTTCTTTTTCATCTTATAGATATATAATTACGAAGAATGATATAATCCAACCAAGGATGCAGAACTGGACGAAGTGATCCTTTACTAATAATTTTGTAGGACTACTGCTATGATTATACACAATCATATTCTGAAGATAACGTAATAAACCCAGAAAGACCCATGTTGACGTCAAATAAACATATTTATTGTCAAACCTCTCAACAACCTCAGGAGACATAGAGTACATAATATAACATACCAATGTAACAGATGCAATAATAGCTGTGGCTTCATTAATAAACACCGTATTATATCCTGTAATAGACACTCTTGGTTTCAACCCCGACTTTTCAAATATAATAAAATCATCATATCGTTTTGTTAATGCCAAGAAAAGCGTTATAAGGAATGTCATCATCACAAGCCAGTGTGAAATCCAGATATCCGTAACCACACCTCCTATAAGCACTCGCATCACGAATCCTATTGCAATAATCGATACATCGAGTATAGCAAACTGCTTCAGCTTAAGGCAATACGCGATATTCATCAGCCAATACCCGATAACTATCATATATAGATAAGGTGTATTCACGCTATTAGCCAATGGAATCAGCGCCAAAGCGCCGATGGTACACAATATCATCATAGTATATCCGCCCATCACGGACACCTTGCCTGATGCAATCGGACGCTTACACTTCTTGGGATGCTGGCGATCCGCTTCAACATCCTTCAGATCGTTGAAGCAATAAATCGAACTTGATATCAGACAGAATGATGCAAACATCACAAGTGTTGGCCAAAAGAACTCTGCCTTCAGCAGGTTATTGCTGAAGAATATTGGCGCAAACACAAACACGTTTTTGAGCCACTGTAGCGGACGGAGTAACCTTATATAATTAATCATTGCGCTGCAAAATTAAACCTTTTTGCTGAATTCTCCAAATTTACAAAGATTTATTTGGCTATGTCGGTAAAAATGTGTACCTTTGCATATGAAAAGGTAACCTTCGGAAAATCCCGAACATCTCTTTAAAGCCTATATTACATATAGGCCCTATCCCTATAAATAGGGCCTTATAAATTAAATTAATAAATTAATTTACGGGCGTGCCTGTATGGGACACGCCGATAAAAAATAAATTAATCAAATGAGACATAAGAATGACATTGTAATGGCTGCCACGAGCGCCCGCAGCTACAATCGACACTGGCGCGCTCACAAACTGACATGGTCAGAGATAGGTAAGATTAAGTACCTCTTTGATGGGGCCTACGAGTATATGGACGAAGTGACACTGGCCTATACGCGTTTGCACTTCAACAAACTGCGCAAAGCGCTTGGCTTTAAGCAAGATTCGGAATTATCCGAACTTGTAGAGAAGGCGGGAGCCTTCCGTATCGTCCGTAATCGGGAGACTAATCAGCTAGAGGCCTTTATGTCGCCCTTGGTGGGCGACCGCTTTACGCCTACTGAGAATCAGTTTATTGAAGAACCTGCAATTCCCTGCGAGATATTCGATTGTAAGGCCAACGCACTAGCCAACGATAACGATCGCGACAAAATCTCCGAGAATCAGCGCCAGCACAAGAACGGCATCGATATGCATGTTCTTCTGGCAGGCAACGTTCCCAAGTTCCATGTAGAAGCCAATGAAGAGGCTGTCAATAGAGTTGTCGAAATAATTAACCTTATACTTGATAATAAAGATCTCCACCAATACTATTTTGGTGAATGTGTTTATCACTATAGTCAAAAATATAACGTTAGCAAGACTACGGCTTGTGATGCAGTAGACTTCTTTGTGCAAATCAAGCTGATAAGGCATATGTCTCGACGCGTAGGCATTGAAAACTGGCCTGATGAGACTATTCTTAAATGGCTTAGATATTATTTTGGAGCCAAACGTTTGCCCCAGGTAATCACCGAAATACATGAGGAGTGGCAGTAGCCTATTGAATACCATCCATAATCAATTTGATTCCGATAAGAATCAAATTGATTATGATTGAAAACTAACTTGTTTTCAATTGAAAAGTAACTTGATTTCAAATGATATCTAACTACTTTTCAAAATGACATAAAATGATATTTTGCTGAAATTGCATAGAATATCGGTGGATTAATTAAATAAATGTTAATGCTGAGCTGTTTGTAGTGATTCTCTTCTTGTTGAACCGGATTATTTTGTATTTTTGCAGAAAGTATACAATTTAATCGATTAAATATTTGATGTCATGAAGAAATTATTATCAATTGCAGTATTAGGATTAATTCTATCCGGCTGTACGAAGGGTTTTGAAGGTATGGAACCAGAGCCAACGCCAACTCCAGAGCCAACCCCAACAAGTAACATGGCAACTCAGGAGGAAATCAATGCCAACGTTGCTAAAGTATTTGGAACTAACTTTAGTCCCAATCAGGATTGGAGTTCTACAACTAAGCATACTGTTACAATCACAGCAGATGCTCCAATGAGCGACATTGCTAAGGTTCAGATTTTGACAGAGGCTCCTTATTTTAACGAAGACGCTCGTGTGCTTAATGAGGCAACTGTTTCTAAGGGACAGACGGTTTCAATCACATACGATTGCCCATCAGAATACACAGATTTGGTGGCAGCCTGTGTTGACAGCAAGGGAATATACTATGTAGCAGGTTTCAAGGCCGGTGATAGTAGCGTGAGCTTTACGAAGGTTGCAAAAGCCCGCACAAGAGCTGCTTATTCTCTTCCTAATCTCCCAGCTGCAAGTGGCTTGAAGATGAAATATAAGAACTCTCATCTCTCGTTTAATGCTATCCGTGCTCAAATGGCAGGTACGGAAGGTGCGTCAAACACTATTGATTCTTGGAAGAATAGCGATTGGGACAATGAGCGCCTTTGGATGCTTAGTAATGATGGCGGTAACAGCACTTGGAAAGTAGAAAAACAGACTATATATCGTACCGTTACAATAACAGAAGATGAAATAAATAGTCTTGAGACAATCTTGGATGCTGTTGGTGGAAAGAAAGGACGAGATAATAAATATAAAGAAGGTAATTTGGAGACCATTCGTAATTCCTCTGTATATAAGTTGACTAAGAACTACTTGGTTGCCGACGGACAAACACCTATCACAGTATCGCCGGTTCAGATGTTAACTACGGATTATGTTTACGACAATTTGTATTATTATTATTTTAATCCTGCTGATTTGCCAAGTTCGGAAGCTGAACAGGTGAAATTCCTTAAGGCTCTTCCTAAGTTCAAATGTGTTGATGGTAAGTTGACTAAGCAAGCAAGTGGTACGCTTACTTCTGATAATAAGTATGATGAGGCAAAGAATGGTAATTATTTTAAAGTTCATGAATATGTTCTGCCTTATTTCGGTGATGTGACGAGTAGCACTACTACTGATGTTATAGCGCATAGTTTTACTATTCCTGCAGGCTATTATGTAGGTTTTATGCTGAGAAAGAGCAAAAAAGATTACCTTGATTCGTATACTAAAGATAATGATATCTATAAAGGTGGTACAAACTATTCTAAGAGGTCTTATGAAGGAAGTGAAGATGGCGAGGTATATGCTGATGGCAGTTTGAACAAACAGATTAATCAGTACCCGTTTTTTCACCAGGCTGTAGATAAAGGCATGGAGCTGGATGACCCTCGTGCCGCCATCTTTGGTGCAAACCAAAAGACATACCTGATGTTTGAAGAAGGATGTGATGTTAATTACGTAGATATGATCTTTGAGATTAATGGTGGCCTGTATTCGGTTGATGAGGCTCAGGAGATTAATAGTAATGTATATACCTTCTGCTTCGAGGATCGCAACTTGGGTGACTACGATATGAATGATGTGGTAATCAAGGCTGAGCGCCTGAATATTTCTCAGGTTAAGTATACAGTTGTAGCATGTGGTGCTTACGACGAACTCTATCTGCGCAATATCAAAGGGCAGACATTGAATGAGAACACAGAGATTCATGCTTTGTTTGGCGAAAATAACCTCTCAACGTTTATTAATACCCAGACCAAGAACTACGAGCCAGTATCAGAGATAATCACAGTCGATCCGTCGTTCAGTTTCACAGATTTCTCTAAGCAGGTATATATCTACAATAAGACACAAGATTACGATGTAAAGATGGCTCAAAAGGGTGAAGATCCTCATGCCATTATGATTCCTTGTGATTTCAAGTATCCAATTGAGAAAACCTGTATTAAGAATGCTTATACTACGTTTAATAGCTGGGGTGAAAATCCTGTAACGTCTACCGATTGGTATTTGACTCCAGTCGAGGGGAAAGTTATGAATGTTTCTGTAGAATAACATTCTTCATTATTAATATAACAAGCGTGTGCAATCAGTTGCACACACTTGTTGTTCTATAATAAATGTTAATTTAAGTAGGTTTGTAGTTATTTTATCCTTGTTTATAAGGAGAATGTTGTATCTTTGCAGAAAGTATACAATTTAATCGATTAAATATTTGATGTCATGAAGAAATTATTATCAATTGCAGTATTAGGATTAATTCTATCCGGCTGTACGAAGGGTTTTGAAGGTATGGAACCAGAGCCAATGCCAACTCCTGAACCAACCCCAACAACGAAAGTTCCAAATTCGTTTGATTTTTCAACTGTTCATAAGGTTAAACTCAATGTTGACTATTCAGCATTCCAAACTTACGGTCCTGTCTTCTTTGGTGTTTATACACAGAATCCATTCGTGACAGTCGAAGATGCACCAGATGATCAGTGGAACGAGTCTGTTGCTCCGATATTTGAGGATTATACAGGGGCAAACGGCAAGTATAGTGCTACTATCGAGTTGCCTACTTATGCCCAGCATCTATATATAGCAACCGGCAATTTCTTTACAGGAATGCATCTGATGGAGGCTGATGTGCAGAATGGTGCTATATCAGCAGTGGCTAAGAATGAGAATGTTGCCTCAAGTCGTGCTTTTACACGTGCTCCAGGTGAGGGCGAATCGACAGATGATATTGCAAAGCTTAAAATGGGACTTAAAACTGATGGCAAGACGAGAATCTATCAAGAATGGAAGAATTGGCTCGGTACTTGGAATTCTGCTTCAGGACGTCCAAACTATATTCTTGATAAGTCTACTGCAGACCCCAAACTGATTATTAGTGACTCGGAAATGGAAAATCTTTATTCTATTGTGGGCACAGCGTTTACATCAGGTTGTGCCATGAATAAAGAGTATTGTTCTTCTCCAGACCTATTGCTTGAAAAGGATTCTGAGGTAACCTTTACTGTTCTTGGCAGTAGTACATGTTGGAACTCTTCTCTTGGCTATTATTATTATACGGATGATAATAAACCAACAAAACCAGGAGATATTAAGGTAATCATGGTGTTTCCAAATACCCAGGATGGTCATTGGGCAAGAGCAACAGAGAAAAAACTAGAGACTTATAATGGTAATATTGGCGTAAACCGTGGTGACGTGGTTCAGTTGATGTATTATCCTAATATAGCAAATGACGACATGACTGGAGCGACCAAGACATTCCCAAAAGGTACAAGAATCGGTTTTATTTTGAGAACCCAGGGATGGGCTATGCAGGGTAATGATTACACTATTATAACACAGGGACCTAAATATTGGAATAATAAGTATAACACATGGGGTGCTACCACAGACGGATTGTCGTACTCTAGTGATACCGGAAAGCACCCCAATCCTAATGGTGAAAGTCGTGCCGCAAAGTTCAGCTACAAAGCATCTAATGGTGAGAAATATACTATTGTTTCGTTTGAGGATGCCCTTGACGACCAGGATTTTGATGACTTGATTTTTGCACTTAAACCAGTGAATGTATTTGCTGATTTACCAGAGGTAGAAAACAAGAAATCTTCGACCAATGGCGTTTATGCTTTCGAGGATCTGTGGCCAAATGCCGGTGACTATGATCTTAACGATGCTTTGGTAAATGTAAAGCACGAGAAAGAGTTTAATGATAAAGGACAAATCATCAAGGAGACATTCTATCTTACAACATATCAGAATTATGTAGAGCTGACTAGCGGATTGGCTTTGACTTTGGATACAAAGACTACCCCTCAGTCGATAGCAATGAAGAAGATTGCAAAAGATGCAACAGTAGCAGAGGAAACATCGCTTACTAAGGATGGTAATGTGTATTATCTGACTGCAGACTTCAAGGGTGAACTTGGAACTACATATATTTTGGAACTCTCGTATAAAAATCCATTAGGTTCGTCTGCTGATTTGGCATCTATTAAGCCATTCATCTATCGCTCTGAGGGAGATATGAATTGGGAGGTACATATCCCAATGGAGACTCCTACGGCTAAGATGAATTCAAGTTATTTTGGTACAGGTGATGACTGTTCTGATTCAAGTAAGGGATTGTATTTCGTTCGCGAGGGCAATTATCCATTTGCGTTCTATCTGTATGGCGTAAATATAAGTGTATTTGAAAATACTATCCTGAAGCGTGAAAACGAGAGTAAACGTATCGATCAGTTCTTCCCCAACTTCCTGGAATGGTCAACTTCAAATGGCACCAAGAACCAGGATTGGTATCTTAAATAATTTCGTACTCTACAAATAAAAACAATAAAATCAATTTAATATTCGACACTTATGAAAAAGCTATTTTTATCAGCAGCAATAGGATTAGTTTTATCCAGCTGTACAAAAGGTTTTGAAGGTATAGAGTCAGAGCCAACCCCAACTCCAGAACCAACCCCAACAAGTAACAAGGCAACTCAAGAAGAGATCAATGCCAACGTTGCTAAAGTATTTGGAACTACCTTCAGTCCCAATCAGGATTGGAGTTCTACAACTAAGCATACTGTTACTATCACAGCAGACGCTCCAATGAACGACATCGCTAAGGTTCAGATTTTGACAGAGGCTCCTTATTTTAATGAGGATGCAAGAGTTCTGAACGAGGCAACTGTTTCTAAGGGACTGTCAGTTTCAATCACATACGATTGCCCTGCAGAATACACAGATTTGGTAGCTGCCTGTGTTGACAGCAAGGGGGTGTACTATGTTGCAGGTTTTAAGGCAGGTGATAGTCAGGTTACTTTCAAGAAAGCTGCCCAGGCGCGCACAAGAGCTGCATACGATTTGCCAAATCTGCCAGAGGTTACTGGCTTGAAGATGAAGTATAATAACTCACATCTTTCGTTTAATGCTATCCGTGCTCAAAAAGCTAATCAAGGTGAGGCTGGCAACATTGAGCCATGGAAAAACAGTAATTGGGACAATGAGCGGCTTTGGATGCTTAGCAATGCTGGCGGTAACAGTACTTGGAAAGTTGAAAAACAGACTATTTATCGTACTGTTACAATAACAGATGCTGAAAAGCAAGGATTGGAGACTGTTTTAGCCGCTGTTGGTGGTAAAAATGGACGTGATAACACCTATAAACAAGTTAATTTGGACACTATCCGTAATTCTCCAGTATATCAGCTGACTAAGAATTACTTGGTTGCTGATGGAAAGGGGGCTATCACAGTTGCGCCAGTCCAGATGTTATCTTCTGATTATTCTAACACAAGCTTGTATTATTATTATTTTAATCCAAGCGAATTGAAGGACATGTCGGAAGCTGATCAGATTACTTTCATAAAGAATCTGCCAAAGTTTAAATGTGTTGATGGTAAGATTACCAAGAATGCAAGCGGTACACTTGCTAATGGTAAGAACGGTGATTATTTCAAGGTTCACGAATACATTTTGCCTTACTACGGTGATGTGACAAGTAGCACTACTAGTGATGTTACTGTGAAGAGCTTCATTATTCCTGACGGCTACTATGTTGGTTTTATGCTGAGAAAAACTGTTACTGATTACCAAGATTCCTACACTAAAGAAAACGATATCTATAATGGAACCAACTATGCAAATGGGTCTTATACTAAGACTAATAATGGTGAAGTTTATGCAGATGGACGTTTGAATGTGCAGATTAATCAGTATCCGGATTTCAAAAGTGCTATAGGTAAGGGTATGAAGTCGGATGATCCTCGTGCAGCAGTTTTCGGTGCCAACCAAAAAGCTTACATGATGTTCGAAGATGGTGTGGATGTTAATTACGTAGATATGATTGTTGAGATTCAGGGTGGTTTGTATGCTGTTGATGCAGCGCGGCAGATTAATAATAATGTATATACCTTCTGCTTCGAGGACCGCAACCTGGGCGATTACGATATGAATGATGTAGTAATCAAAGCAGAGCGCCTGAATATCTCGCAGGTTAAGTACACAGTAGTTGCATGTGGTGCATACGATGAACTTTATCTGCGCAATATCAATGGTCAAACATTGAATGGAACAACCGAAATCCATCATCTGTTTGGTGTAGATGATCTCTCGACATTCATCAATACCCAGAGCAAAAATTACGAACCTGTATCAGAGGTAATCACCGTTGATCCGTCGTTCAGTTTCACCGATTTTGATAAGCAGGTGTACATCTACAACAAGACTCAGGATTACGACGTTATGATGGCTCAAAAGGGTGAAGATCCTCATGCTATAATGATTCCTTGCGATTTTAAGTATCCAATCGAGAAGGTTTGTATTAAAAATGCCTATACCAAGTTTAATAACTGGGGCGAGAATCCTATTAACTCTAGCGACTGGTATCTATATCCCGAGGATGGAAAAGTAATGAATGCCTTCACAAAGTAAAATTTTTTTTGATATATTTAAAGTCGTGTAAAGTCTATGCTTTGCACGACTTTTTTTATAATAGTTTATGCGGTTGTTGAGCAGATGCTCAAAACTATGGATAATAGCGGCGAAACGGTACTAGCGTAGCGCACCAATTGTTACATTCATACGGTCTTTCTCTGTCATGCGTGCCATATTCTGAATTATTTAAATGACAAGTCCGATTCTCCTAAGACTATATACTCTCCTATAAGGTCTCCAACGACCTATTATCATTCTACGAGCATGCGGAACCAAACTGAGTATTGGACTCTGAAGTCCATTGTACTTTATAGCTTACTTACTTGCTGTTGCAAAGACAACTTTTTTCAGGCGAATCTGTAGCGGAGAGATGAAATTATTATTTCCCGTTTCGCTGAGGGCTGGGGGAGTAGTTACAGTGAACACCATTTATCCTAATAAATCATAAATCCCCAGACGAAATAGTTGGCTTTGTTTTTTTTTGCGTAAATTTGCAACAGCTACGAATCAATTGTTCAATATGATGAAAGAATCACATAACCGTATCGTATTCTTGGATTATCTCAGAGTGGTTTCATGCTTTCTTGTGTTAGTGATACACGCATCTGAGACGTTTTACGGGACGGGGAATAACCTCATACAGAGCGAGGATCATCGGCTATGGATGGGGATATGGAACGGATTGTCGCGCGTATCAGTGCCGTTGTTCATGATTTGCTCGGCCTACCTACTGCTACCGATGAAGGATGAACAAAGCTGGGCGGAGTTCTACAAGCGGCGATTCCTCCGCGTGGTGCCTCCAATGGTGTCCTTTATGGTCGTTTATGCCATCGTGCCTGTCTTTTTCGGAATGTCTACTTGGAGCGATGCTTGGCGGGCTATAGTATATATCCCACGGAATTTCCCTAAACATGCTGAGCACCTGTGGTTCTTGTATCCTCTATTGGGCATGTACTTGCTTATCCCGGTGCTGTCGCCATGGCTGCGCACGGCTACCGAGCGGCAGGAGCGGTTCGTACTGATGATATGGCTCGTCACCACGTGCATGCCTTATGTCAATCGCTTTGTGGGCGAGATGTGGGGACAATGTTGGTGGAACCAGTACTATATGCTCTATAACTTCGCAGGCTATCCCGGCTACTTACTCCTAGCGCATTACATTCGCGAGCACATCCGCTGGAAGCGACCGAAGCGTTTGGTTATAGGCTTTGTTGCCCTGCTAATTGGCGCGTTGATTACCATCCTTTTGTTCTACATACAGGCCGTGCCAGGCTCTGCCATCACGCTCAACGACATAGAGATAGGCTGGCGTTTCTGCACACTCAACTGCGTGGTGTTCACCTTCGGCACCTTCCTGCTATTTACCTGTATCGAGTGTCCCAGTGTGGGTTATCGTTTGGTGCTCGACGTGTCGCAGAAGAGTTACGGCATGTACCTGATGCATATTATCTTCCTCTTCATCTTTGCACCGATGCTCACACCTCTGATACCAATATGGGCCGCCATCCCCGCTATCGCCCTTTCTACCTACGTGGTGAGCTACGTAGTCACTAAACTGATGTCTTACATCCCCGGCTCGAAGTGGATTGTGGGGTAATGAAACAAATACAGACTTAAGTTTTACAAGTGATTATTCATTCATTCATTAAACGACAATCCCTATTTAAGAAGAAAGCCGCCATTTTGTTGTATATTTGTGTGACCAAACCTAAATATTACAATGAATAGCAGCTTTCTATATCGTGCATAGGTGCTAGAGAAGCTAGAATGCAATCATGAGGAGTACAAAGGTAGTGATTTGATTTTAGATGTGCACTATCGAGTGTGGAAAATAGTTTTAAATATTTTCTTTCGTATCCAAGTATTTAGCGTTTGGATGGGTATGTCGACAAATTCACATAAAAGAGCAAATACAAAAATAGATGTGATGAATATAAGTATATTGTTGATATATAAGTTCTTCCAAGTATTGTATAGTGTTATTCCAATCATTTCAGAAACTAGATAAATTGATAAAGAATGATTCCCCAAAAAAGCAATCCATCTTTGAGGTTTAAGTTGAAATGATAACGAGAAATAGAATATAGAGACTGCCATTACTATGATAACTGGATTATTGTAGCTGAATAAAACCCATATAGATTGTATATTTCTATAATATATATGATATGTCATGATTAGAAGTAAGGTGGATAGAGAGGATATCCATACAATAAGAGAATGTTTTCTAGAAAGTACAAGCCGTTTTTTATTGCAATACCTTCCTAGTAGGTACATTAAGAATAGCGTAATCAGGTTATAACCTCCACCATCAATGCGATACTTGACAATTGAAAAAATAAAAAAGAGAATAATGAGAATATTTCTAAAAGTCTTAGATTCAATAGTTTTTATTCCTGCGTTCAGAATCGGAGAGAGAACCATTATTACTGCATAAGCAGAAAGAAACCACCATGTGAGTCCTGATGAAATGGGTAGGAGTTGATCGTAAAACGATAAACTGCCACCAAATGGCAATCTGACGAGAATTATTATGTTGGATATCAAAATGGCCTGGATTATTAATTTTAGTAGTTTGTCATAAGAAAAACGTATACCATAATAACCTGATATAAACATAAACGTGTCAACCGCAGGAACACAAATTACCATCATTATTAGATGTTGTATTTGTGGTATATTCATTGTTGACATGTTTTTAAAATCAAATCCATGAACCATGGTGTGCCATATGCATATGGCAATCATCAATACAAATCTTAATAATTCAATATTTGTATTTCTTTTTGTTTTGATTTCCATTCGTATAAAATGTTTTTTATTTTTGTGCAAAAATACGATATAATTTTGTAATTTCATAAAAAAATACTATTTTTGTGGCATATTTGATAAATAGTTGCTATGATGGGAAAGAATTCAAATAATTCAGTAGAACGGAATGTTGTTTGGTATATCCTGCTGTTTTCGTTCATTATGAATTTACTAATGACCTATACTATTTTTTACAAGACAGATATTTATGCTAAACTAAGGTATAGGTTGGGTTATGGAGAAAACCCAGTCATAGTGTATAAACACAAGACAGAATTTCGTTGCCTTCAGGGGTGGACAAATACTTTGAGTAAACTAAATTTGGAAGCAGATGCTGTTTTTTATGGTAATTCTCTAACGTATGAAAGTGATTTTAGAGATTATTTCCCGAATATGAAGATTGTAAATTTGGGGTGTAATATGGATATGTTGGATGATTTGATTAATAGGGTGTATATGATAAGGACTGTTGATCCGAAAAGAATATTTGTACTTGGTGGAATAAACTATTTTAAGGAGACCCCAATTGACTCTTTTTATATAAAATATCAAACTTTGGTTGACTCAATTACCTTACAAAATCCTAAAGCAAAGGTGTTCTTACAGAGTTTACTTCCAGTAAATCCAACAATTGGTGTTGGGACCATTTATTCGGATTGTATAGATAAGATAAAAAATGCAAATGAGATAATTTGTAAGATAGCAAACGAAAAAGGTTGCGAGTATGTAGATTTGTACTCTGCATATCAGGTAAATGATACTTTGCCTTTGAAGTATACCAGGGATGGGTTACATTTATTTCCAGATTATTATTCTATTTGGGCGGCAAGCATTAAACCTTATATGGAGTAATAATAAACAGAGTTATTGAAGATATGTCTATGAAAAGGATTCGTATAGTAGTAATATTGATTGTCGTAGTGGTATTCTTTATACTATTATATGAACATAGGCCTATTATTGCAGAAAGGATTACTGGGCAAACATTTTATTTGGCACTATTAAACTTCTTTCATGTGAAGGAAAGTAATGCAGAAGCCCGATTCATGATAATTGATGATGATAGCGGTCATGGCATATATAAGATTCATGAATTATGTGAAAAAGTGGGAATGAAGGCAACTTTTGCCGTAGTACCTGCATTTCTAGATTCTGCAAGAATTGATTCTTTGAAAAAGTGGCAGAGAGAAGGATATGGATTGGCATTTCATGGATATGACCATGGATGTTGGAAGAACTGGTCCAAAAATGAAATATTGAACGATATAGAGAAAAGTATAGATTATTTGAAGAAAAGAGGTTTCTCTGACGTAGACAAAATTAACCAAGTAGTAACACCAAGTTTTTATAATACAAACTCAATACGAAATGCAATACGTTCAAAAGGAATGAAGATGGTTGTAGGTGGAGATATTGTTAATCCAGATACAACAACTTTTATATGGGGGCGTGTTTTTATTCGAAAGAACTCTGACTTGGAAAAAATACGATTACTATTGATTAGAGCAAAAGAAAGGAATGATTTTGTTATAATAGGAACCCATTCTTCGATTGAAGATGAGTTTGATGCGGAGAAAATTGAGAAGGTGTTGAAAATGGTAAAACAAATAGGCTATAAATATGTTGAGTAAAAAAAATATTATTTTTATATTGTTATTCTTGTTGACGACACTGGGCTATTCGTGTTCAACTGATCTAGTGACATATTCAGATCAGCTGTCAGATTTACGTGATAAATGTAAGTCCTATTCTATTAGCTCGCCTCGTTTTTTTCTTTTCGGAATGGGAAATAGAGATAAGTATTTGTATAAGGATTATCAATTGATACATATTGAAAATGATTCCGTCATATTGAGTTTTACAGATGTCCTGTCGGATACAATTAGGCCATCTGATTACCGTGTCGATGTTTATACTAAACATGGAAAGGTTTCTGTCGTCGAGGATGAAGAGGGAATTTGGATGGAAGATTGTAACCGTCGTGATAGTCTTCACACCATCTCTTGTAACGTGAAATTACCTTCATTCGGAGAAAAAAAATATAGTAAAGTATTAAAGGTTTTGCATCAGGAGATACTCTTTAACATAATGGATTCACGTCTGTATCCCAATATTTTTGTTTATAAGAAACCATTTCTACGCGATGCATTCATGGGCGGAATGTGTTTGGAGTTAACAGGTAATATTGATTTATTGAAACCTTGGATAAAGTCAATAGATACTGTATATGATATGCAAAATCATGAAAAAGAACCAGATAATTTAGGTGAACTTCTTTATTTGCTATCTTTTATTCCTTCAGATTCAAATGTTGTACTGAGGCAGAATTTAATTGATGAAATCAAACGTGAGACTATTTATGAAGATAACTATAAATATATAAGTGGACATACAGATGGAAATAATAATGCAGAGTATCAGACTCAAATATTAAAGTATGCGCTACAAAAGAATGGGATTAAGGATGACTATACCGAAGCACCTGTACTTGGTTTTTATTACAATCTATGCTGGTTTACAAAAGGTTGTGATAATCACCGAACATGGCGTCAATTGTTTGATAACTATATAAAAGGTGACAGGGATCTGGCGTGGCCATATTTGATGTGGGCAAGGTCACATTACTATAATGACTTTAATGCGCCATGGGCCGATCGTGATTATCCGCTTTCATGGGAACAAGGGGGGACAAGTGCTTTCTTTGACGGCATGCATGTGATAAGTGAAAAAGCTGTGGAAGATAAGATTTGTTATCCTCATGTATGGACTGCTGCAGAAATGTTTCTAAAACTATATGAGTATGAAAAATAGAATATACAAGGTTAAAAAAGCTTTTTATTATTTATGGCTCGTAATAATCCCTGAGAATAAACAGGAATGGTTTGTGTTTAGTGGTGCCATTGTCTATTATGCAATAATCTTGTGTTTGTTAATTTGTGTAAGCTTTCCAAAGGGTGAATTTATGGAGTTTTTAGGATATGATACAGATATCCGATTCTCAACAGATCCTATTATGATGAGTTCGGAGAATCTTCTGAAATGGAGTGTCCGTCACCCTCTATATACATCCTTTTATTTTCCAATCATTTTTGTTAATGAATTATTATTGAAGTTAGGTTGGAATATAACACGCCCATTATTTATGTCTTCAAGTGTTATTGTGATGGGCTTCTCATATTTATTTCTTTATAAAATATTACGAACTATTAAATTGGAAAATCGGGAATGTCTTGCTTTGTTGTGTCTTTTCGGTTCATTTGCACATATTATTTTGCTTGGTATTCAGGTAGACTCGTTCGTAATTACAATGTTTCTTTTATTATTAATGATTCTTTTGTTTTGTCGTCATCATCATAACTATCTGACTGATAATTTGTTGTTTTTAGGATTGACAGGAACTACTTCAACTAGTTTTATTAAATTCGCTATTTATCAGTTTATTGAAGAGAAAAGTATCCGTATAACATTCAAACGTTTTATACAGTCGACCATCTTTTTTGTAATAACATTATTTCTGACTATTCCTGACTTGTTATTTAGATTGTCATTGAAGAGAGGGCTTATCTATGCCTTTATAGGTGATACGTTGCAGTATACAGGGAGTCGGATAGATAAGTGTCATTTGTTCATAGACAATTTTCTGTCAGAACCAATCCTTTATCATGATAAAACTGGAATTGTTTTTTCGCCAGAAACGATTAATCTTCCTTCGTATCCTTATCCGTTTTTTTATTTGCCAGTTGCCATCCTTTTCTTTTTTACGTTACTTTCTGTTATAATAAACAGAAAACAGATGCTGACATGGCTATTTTGTTTGTGTTTCACAACAGATATTATAATTCATTTTGGGATTGGTTACGGAATAGAGGAAGCACAGCTCTTTTGTGGGCATTGGATTTTTTATCTGCCCGTTATGATAGGATTGTTTATTAAACACTTAGCTCAGAAGAAAGCAGAGTTGATAACATTTGTAATAATGATAGTTGCTTTTTTTATATGGGTGTACAATATTAGCTGTTTTATCCGTAGTTTATAATTTTTAGTTTGCACATTCTATTTAAAATGCTTTTTAGTAATCGAGAATATTTTGCATTATATGGAAATGGTAGGTAAAGAGCGATGGATACAAAAAAGTCACGTAAACTAAGATATTTCATGTTTAGTTTGTATAGTTGAAGTAACCGATTATTTGTAGGGGCAAGTGTAGCTTTATCAACTTTAGGCATAAGTATAAAACCGAAAACATACCTGTTGAGAATCTTCTGCAACGGATAAGCGCGAGTTATTTTCATTGATTCCATTTCGCTGATTATAAAATCATATATGGTCATGAAACTTTTGATGCTTCTCTCTTGGTATGAAGGAGAATTCATGATGCTATTTGGGGTTATTCTATAGATATATGTTACCTCATGACATACACAGAGACTATTCATATGCTCAAAAACTAAAAAGCTCCATGGATTATCTTCGTTTATTATGCCCTCAATAAATGAAATTCTTTTTGCAATAGATGATTTAATAAGTTTGTTCCATGCAGTCAAACACATGTCATTATATAAATACGCGTCTTTTGCCTCATTGCCTATATAATATTCTTTATTGAGCATGTGTTTTGCATTCTCTGTTCCATTCCGTGAAAATATGCCTTGCACTATATCTACTGATCCATAAAGATCAATTAAATGAAATAGATTCTGTAATGCGTTTTCTGCCAACATGTCATCACTGTCTAAAAATAAGATGTACTCGCCTATTGCAGCTTCAACCCCTGTGTTTCGTGCTGCCGATAAACCTCGATTCCTTTCGTGATGTATTAATTTAAAGGATATCTTATTATCATGATAGTTCTGTATGTATCTTTGTGCTTTTGCAACAGAATCATCAGAACCGCGGTCATCTACTAAAATACATTCCATGTCATCAAATCTTTGATTGACGACGGAATCCAGACATGGGATGATGTAATCACTAACATTGTATACTGGAATTATTATAGATAATCGCATAGTTTTATCTCCTTTTTGCTTTTTTTATTTGTTTAGAACTTATTTTTTTGCGAAAATACTAATTATTTCCCAAAAAAATAGTATTTTTGCAAAAATTAATTATAAAGTAGATGAAACTATCTATTATTACTATCAATTATAATAATGTAAGAGGTCTTGAAGATACGATGAAAAGTGTTCTTGGTCAGGACTCTTCAGCTTATGAATATATAGTTATTGATGGAGGTTCTACAGATGGTAGTAAAGAAGTTATTGAAAAATATAAGCAAGGTGTTTCATATTGGGTTTCAGAAAAGGATCGTGGTATATATCATGCAATGAACAAAGGTGTAGCAGTTGCTAGAGGTGAATATTGCTTGTTTATTAATTCTGGAGACTTTTTGTATGATGAGCGTGTGGTTAGTAAATTTAATACATCTTATTATAAAGAATACATAATTGTGGGTAAGGTATTTGCAAATACTGATATGTTAGAATTATCACTTCCCCCACTGCGAGAATTATCTATGTATTTTTTATTTTCTGGTGCAATTCCGCATCAAGGTGCGTTTATTAGAACAGACTTGTTGCGTCAATATCCATATGATGAAAATCTGAAAATTGTATCTGATTGGAAGTTCTTTGTTGAGACAATTATATTGCAGAATGTATCTTTTAGATATATTGATGACAAAGTGGCAATATATGATACGAGTGGATTGAGTTTTTCTAATCCATCTTTAATGAGGCAAGAAAAAGAGCAATATTTAGAGAAAATATTACCGCCAAGAATTTTATCTGATTATTCGTGGATGAAATCTTCAGAATGCTTAATGCAAACATTGACTCCTCAATTGCGCGTTAATTATAAAATTGATAAGTTCTTGTATCGCTTAGGTGTTTTTCTTCTAAAGTTATTTAAGCATAAAAGTTAGCTTATGGTATTAATAAACATTTGAAATTAAGATATATGTGTATAAAAGTATCAATATTAGTGCCCTTTTTTAAGGTGGAAAAATATGTGGGGCGTTGTGTAGAGTCATTATTTTCTCAGACTTATCAAAACTTAGAGTATGTTTTTGTTAACGACTGTACGCCAGATAGGAGTATGGATATTATTCTTGAGTATATAGATAAGTATAATGTTCGTGAGAAATGCAAGATAATTACTCATAAGGAGAATGGGGGTATTTGTAAATCCCGTAATGACTGCTTGGATAATGCAACAGGAGACTATGTCTTATTTATTGATAGTGATGATTATATTGATAAAGATATGGTGGAATTGTTAGTAGGCGCTGCTGTAAAAGAGAATGCTGATATTGCAGGATGTGGGTATATAGAAGAATATGACGATCATAGTGTAGAATTCCCTCAAAAATATACAAATAATTATGAGGAAATGCTAAAGGCTATAACGGTTTTGACTATTAAGGGTGTAATGTGGAAATTGTTAATTAGGCGTAGCATTATTGAAAATAATCATATTCGTTTTATGCCAGAGAAGAATATGGTTGATGATTATTTATTCTGTTGCCAAGTGTTTTATTACTCACATAGTTTTACTGGCGTTGATAAGTGTATGTATCATTATATACAGTTTAATCCCAATAACTATAGTCATCGAACTGCCTTTAATATTAATCATCAAGCGGAGGCCATAAGAGAAACAGAAAAATTTTACAAAGAAAAAGGTGTATATAATATAGTAGAGAAAGAGTTAACTATTCGCAAATTCATCTCTAAACTTCCTCTTCTTCTTGATAATAATTGTAAGGACGTGAGAGCATGGCGTTCTTTATTTCCTGAGTGTAATAATGTCTGGAGGGAATTACATTTTTCAAAAGGGAATAAAATAAGGTTTAAATTAGCGCAATCTCCTTTTTGGGGGCTGTTATCTTTGTTTGACTAATTATCTATCTGTTTATTATTAAATGATGAATCCCAAGGTTTCTGTTATAGTTACAATATATAATCGTGAGAAATATTTAAATGATTGTGTTTGTTCTTTATTTGAACAGACGCTTGAGGAAATCGAGTATGTTTTTATTGATGATGCTTCAACCGATCGAAGTGTTGAAATATTATATACGCTTTTGTCAAAATATCCAAATCGCGCAAAATGGTGTAAGATTATATGCTTGAATGAGAATAAGGGAGTTTCAAATGCAAGAAACGTGGGATTGAATCATGTTACCGGAGACTATGTTATCCATGCTGATAGTGATGATTGGGTTGATAATAGTATGTATGAAGTCTTATATAAGACGGCAACTGAGACTGGGGCATCAATTGTAGGATGTAATATTTGTCATGAATATGGTTCGAGTCATTCTGTTTTTTATCAGCACTATTCTAATACGATTGAAGATAACATTAGAAATCTGATTAATGGCGATATACATCCTTCTCTCTGTACGTCTTTAGTAAGACGTTCCATTATTACATCTAATCATATTTCTTTTTTAGTAGGCTTAAATATGGGAGAAGATTTATTTTTTAATTTGCAATTATATCTTTTGTCTGACAAAATTGTTGGAATAGATAATTCGCCATACCATTATAGACATTCTGTGGATTCCTCTTCTCATCATCATACCGATGAAACTATTAATAGTACAATTGAAATTGGGCGAAAGATTGAAAAACTTATGAAGATGAAGGGATTATATAGCCAATACTCCATAGAAATTGAATTCCGTAAATTTTTGTTGAAGTATTCACTCATTTATGAATTCCATAGTAGGTCTGATTATAAACAATGGGTGAAAATCTTTCCAGAAACTCATCGTTATATTTTCCAATTTGATAAATTAGATTATAAACTTAGGATAGAAATGTGGCTGGCAGCTCATCATATGTTTTATATAGCCAAAATGGTACATTATTTCTTGAAATTGCAGTCTACAATTAGAGGATTTCTTTATAAATGGTGGGGAAAAGCTTATAAATGCCAAATCAATAAATGTTTATTGTGTTTTTTTTTATAATTGCATGTAATTTATTACCTTTGCATTCAGAAGACTGACTTCGATCCATTTTTATATATGAATATGCGACTATATGGATAAAATCTACATTTTGAAAATGCGTTGCTGATTAGAGTCTTGATCATATTCCAATGGTAAGACATGTATAAGCAAGATACCCCGCTTTTCTTTTGTAGTTATTATGTTAGGTATATTTTCGTCCGATTTGGGTATTCTACGGGCTCATATTAAAATAAGGAAAGAGACTTATTATGCTTTTCAATTCTTTCGAGTTCCTAGTATTTCTTCCAATAGTGTTTCTACTCTATTGGTTTATTTTCCGTGGTCGAAAGTGGCAAAATTTTCTAATTGTTTTCGCTAGTTATGTGTTTTATGGTTGGTGGGATTGGCGCTTCTTGTTACTTATTGCACTCACTTCGCTATGTAGCTATAGTAGCGGTCTTTTGCTTGAATATTATGAAGGACAACGAAAAATGCAACAGGCAGTAAGTGCAGCCAATATTGTTTTTAACCTCGGAATACTTGGCGTATTCAAGTATTACAATTTCTTTGTTGAAAACCTTGATGCTATGTTTGGCCTGATGGGGTATCATCTTGATTGGATGACGATTCGTGTTATTTTGCCTGTTGGCATCAGTTTCTATACTTTTCAGGCTCTTAGCTACACAATAGATATTTATCAGAAGAAATTACCGGCTACGCATGACATCGTAGAGTTTTTTGCATATATCAGTTTTTTCCCTCAGCTGGTAGCTGGCCCCATCGAAAGAGCAACGAACCTTTTACCTCAGTTTCAAAAAAGACGACAGTTTGACTATGCAATGGCTGTAGATGGAATGCGCCAGATGCTTTGGGGATTTCTTAAGAAACTAGTAGTTGCTGATAATTGTGCGATGGTGGTGAATGATTATTGGAATCAATATATGGATTTGCCTGGTGTCTCGCTTTTTTTTATAGGAGTTTTATTTACGTTCCAAATATATTGTGATTTCTCGGGCTACTCCGACATTGCTATAGGCTGTTCCCGCCTTTTTGGTTTCAACTTGATGCAAAATTTCAATTTTCCGTATTTTTCACGGAGCATTCCAGAGTTTTGGAGGAGGTGGCATATTTCTCTTACCACTTGGTTTCGCGACTACATTTATTTCCCGTTAGGTGGAAGTCGATGTGGTAAGTGGAAAACCATTCGTAACGTTTATGTAGTCTGGGGCATTAGCGGTTTGTGGCATGGTGCTAATTGGACTTTTGTATGCTGGGGATTATTTCATGCAACGCTGCTTGCTATCTATAGTATGTTCGGCATTAATACAAAATGTAAACAGGTTGTTGCATGCAGAAGAATCATACCAAATACTAAAGAAATAATACAGATTGCTCTAACGTTTTTCCTAGCTGTTATCGGTTGGATAATATTCCGCGCAGAGACGTTGACACAAGCTGTTGATTATTTGTCAGCAATGATTATAAATAAGTTCTTTGATGCATCCATGCTTAAAGGGACTATAAATTTGTGTTTCGGACTCATGCTCCTATTTATAGAATGGCTTCAACGGGACAAACAGCATGCATTGCAGTTTTCTAATATGAGACCATTCAACTATAGATTTGTTCGTTGGGGAATCTACTATGTGATACTTTGGATGATTGTTAAATTTACTGGTAATGTACAGACATTTATTTATTTTCAATTCTGATTAAGTAATGAAAAAGTTTATACATAAGATTCTTTTTTTTGTTTTACCAGCTTGGGCTGTTTTGACAGTTGTAGATTACATTTATTCTGAGGCTGCAATCAGATCAAATCGTTATTGTATAGAAAGTTGGTATGATTTGATGAATGGTAAAATTGAATCTGATGTAATTGTGATGGGCAGTTCGCGAGCATGGGTTCACATTAATCCAATTATTCTTGATAGTGTTCTCAATACGAATTCATATAACATAGGTTTTGATGGAAGTTGTATTAATAGGCAGGTTCGAAAATATCATTTATTTCGGAGGTATAACAAAAAGCCCAAATTGATAATTCAGAATATTGATTATGCTTCTCTGGGGTATACAATTGGGTATATGAGAGAACAGTTTTTTCCGTATTTTTGGAATAAACCTATGAGAGATGAATTCTTAAATTCAGAACCATTTTCTTTCGAAGAAAAATATATACCTTTCTTTAGATATATAAAAAATTTCAATATGCAACAATTATATGAAATAATTGATAATACATCACGAACATTAACTAAGGGGTATGAAGGTAAAGAACGAAAATGGGATGGCTCGGCATATAATGAAATTAAAAGTATAGAGTTTGTTCCCAATGATACAACTATGATGATGTTTGAAAATTATCTTAAAGAAACATTAGCTGACAGTATTAAGATAATCTTTGTATATGCTCCTTTGTATTATGGAGCAATTCAAAAAATAACAAATATTGATGAGATGTATGCAACATATGCTGGTTTTGCGAACAAATATAATATACCTATATTAGATTATTCAAATATGACTATTTGTTCTGATAAGACCTATTTTTATAATGCTTTGCACCTAAATATAAGAGGAGCAAAGATCTTCACTGACAGTTTGGCTTATGATTTAAAGAAATTGGAGATCCTTTCTGAAAGATGATGATTTTGTATCTTTATATAGGTAATATGATTTAGAAATGGATATGTCTCATGTGTTGTATACAATCTCTTGCTCCTTTGCAGAAGAGTAGAATTAATATGGTGTTGAGAGTAAGATATATTAGCAATCCAACAACACAATAGATGATCAGGTGAAAAAAATTCTCATAGCAATTGAGGGATGTTATTTTCAATAGGTAATGCGCAATCGTAATACTGATAAAGGATACAAGAAAATTACGAAATGCACCATTCCAATATGTAGAGTATTGGTCTTTTAAGCCTTTATGGAACAAATAATACGGTTTCCAAAACACGATAATTACTATAGTTGATATGCATTTACCCAACAGAATACCAACAATTCCCCAATATAATCCTGCTGCTATTGTGACTGATAAATTAATGAATAGTTCTGCCCAGGCAGACCAAACATCTGCGTATAACCCATATGAATGATTGAACATATCCACGACTCCACGGGATGTGCTAATATATATATATACACATAGAAGGAGGAGTATGTTTCGGCTAAGAATGTATTCAGAACCTAACCAGATGGATATGAATGGCTCAATAAAATGAAAAATAGAGAAACAGAGGAGACCGGCAATAAAATGCCTGATGGTCATTAGCTCCCAGAATATTTTTATTATATTTTGCTTATTCCCTTCAGCAACAAGATTGCCAACTCCTGCATATGTGCTATCAAGAATTGAACTAAAAATTTGTCCCACCTTTGATATTATCATTGTGTAGTTCCCATAATATGCGACCATTTTTAGGGATACAAAAACAAAGACAAATAGCTCATCGCTTTTGTTTAGTATAAAATCTTTTATTTTGTGAATAAAAATTTGCCGGGTATTAATTAGAATGGTAGGGTATTTTTTGAGCAATTCTTTTCCTTCTTTTTTGTTTGTATTAAGCCAAGGATATTCCTTACTGATTTTCCAATTCAGTACAACACATCCTATCATACTAAACAGGAATTCTGTAATAACCCAAAAATACAGATTGCAGAAGCGTAAAGCTAACCATATCTGAAGAGCTATACGAATTATATTGGCAGACTGAAAGTATATAGCAACAAGATAACCTTTTTGATCGGCGGATAACACAATTTGCTTGTAGTTGATAAAATAGCCAATTAGAGAAGAGCCTAAAATTGAATAAAAAGAAAAAAATATTATGCCATAAGATAAATCACTATTCTGGAATATAAGTGGGAAGAATAGTGAGATGATGATGCCTGCACATAGTATGATCAAACCTATACAACGGTATAGATAACCAAAGACAGACATGATTTCGCATATTTCTAATCGATTATTTGATTGAAGTGGTTTAAAAAGAAAATAACTAATACAAGTACCAATTCCCAATTCTGCCAAATTCATATAGCCAAGGATATTACTTAATGTACCTTGCAAACCAATGAATTCTGCACCTAGATTTGAAAGAAAGACTTTTCTTGAAAAAAAGGATAAAAAGAGACTTAAGAAGTAAAATAGTAGATTTACTTCTGCGTTTTTTATGCTTTTATTTAATCGATCTCCCATGTTTTATTATAATTAATTCTATCCTTTTCCTTTTTCAAGGAAAAAGTGTAAATCATTAGAAAAACACCGCCAGCACCAATGTAGATTACTGATGTTCATGTCTTGGTTTACTATGTCCAAGGGCATAATAAGTGGTATATGGTTTATGCGAAGTCGATGATGATTACAATAAACATTAATAAGACGTTCACTCATATAGCCGTATATTCTGCTTTGAATAGGGTCATCAATAGGAGGGACACGACTTTCAACTTCGAAAAGAATATCGAATAACCACTTAGAATAAGCATCGAAATGCTTCCAATGTGTGACAAACATGTTATAACCAACAGACTTGTTGCTATAATCCATTGTATTTTCAAATGCAAGTAAATAATCCGGATGCCGTTCTTTTATAATTTGTCGTAACATCTCCCAATCTTTGGCGATATGGTAATCTCCATATTGTTGTGTATTACTAACACGCCAATGGCGAGCAACAGGGAGGATTATGTCGTATTTTGATAAAAGAATCTTTAGGTTGGGGAATTTATACTCTTGTTTTAAGAAATCTTCTGTAGCTATGAAATGTTTGTCAGCAGAGAACTGTGGCCATTTCCTCGTGAAGTCGAAATAACGACGGTAGTGATTTAGACCAACAATATCCACATTCTTAAGGTTCTTCCATACCCAGTAGTGACATGTTAGTTCACAAAAATGAGGATTCTTTATTGAAATATTATCTCCTTCATCATCTGGTTGGTAACCATTGATATGCTCATGAAGTGCAGCTCCCGCTTGGATTGGTAAGAAATAGGGATGCTTAGGTAGGGGCACTTCTTTATGTGCGCAGATAAAAACCTTTATGTTACTCATAGGCTAAGTAGTATGCTCTGTATGAATGAAATCTGTATTTTTTCTATCCATGTGGAGAACGTTTTTGAGCATGCGGAAGACTAGGGCGGGGATTGTTAATACCTTTGAGAGGGAACGGAAGCGGATTTCGCTTGGAATCGCAACGAATAATGATAGACCTAATATGGCTAGTGTTATCCACCATTTTTCACACCATGATGGCATGGCAATAGTCATTAAGATAGAAATGGCTGTTAATAGTACTATCAGTATAGACCTTGGAATTAAGGCTTGCTGGATTGTTTTGTCGACGAAGTTTATTTTTCCATGAACTAATGCTCCTGGGATTTTGGGGAGATTACTTATGAGACTCTGGACCTGAGCTGTCATCCAACGCATGCGTTGCTTTTGGAAATTGTCTTGGTTGCTAACTTTTTCGTCGAATACATGAATGTCTGGCGCGTATTTGATGAATACTTCCTGATGGAGTAGGAGTGCTTCCATCTCGCGGTCTTCACCTGCTGTAGATAGTTGGAAAACATTTTTTTTGAAGAGCTCGTAATTGAAACACATACCAGAGCCAATCAGAGCAGAAGATAACCCTAAACGATTGTGGGCCTTACGGAATAATGTGTTGTTGATCTCTTCGCTGGCACCGTCAAGTACAGCAACATCGTTATTGGCGTTCTTTGCGCATCGATGACATTGAATGGCGTCATATACAGAACACAAAATGTTTAATTGTGACAAAAACTCTGGACGTACAACATTATCTGCATCGAGTACTACCACATTATCAAATGTTTCTGGTATCGTGTTAATTGCGTATTGCATGGCCTTTGCTTTTGAACTTTTTTCAAAAGTAGGAGTTAGCAATGTAATTGGGAGCGTGCGTAGATAGTCGTTTGTTTCTGGTTTCATGTGGTCAGAAATAACGGCTACAGTATACATGTCAGCAGGGTAATCTTGTTCCAAGAAATGTTCTACGGCATTTATTATGACACGATCCTCGTTGTAAGCTGGATATAGTATGAGAAACTTTGTCATACGATTGGTTAGCGCAGCTGCATGTATGGCTACGCGGTCTTCTTTCTCGTAGAATAAAGAAATAATAGCAAAAAAGACCACGTAAGCTACAGAGCCTAGAATTATAACCCAAAGGGTAATGTCAATTATATGTAAAATTTGCCAAATCATATTTGTATTGTAAGTTTATTTGTTATTATTTTTTCTTGTGGAATAGTTTAGTGCTAATAATACCCCATAAAGTGACAAATGGTGAACGTAGGAATGTGCGGTCCCACATTTCATCAACGAGGTAGTCTGGGGTTGCTAATGCAAAGAAGAATAGGGCTAATGAACTAAGTATCCACCATTTAATTACCATAGACATATATATAAATGGAAGAACTATGCTCATTACCATCAAAATACCAACCATGCTGGTACGAGGTATTAGCATCCACTGGATTAGTTTGTCTGCCCAGTCGTATTGTTTGCGTAAAATGGCACCTGGTAGATATCTGATATTTTTAAGCAAGTTTTGGAACTGTTGCAATGTCCAGCGGCTATGTTGCTCATTCATTTTACTAGTAGTTCTTTTCTTCTCACCATATAGCAAGATGTTATCAAAATAATCAATAAAATAGCCTTGTTTCAACAATAGAGCTTCTAATTCTTTATCTTCTCCTGAAGTTCTAGCTTTCATGACATTTGTTTTGAACCATGTGAAATCGTAGGCTGTTCCTGAACCTGCAAGTGCTGCAGAAATACCAAGATTAATGTGGCCTTTACGGAAGATGTTATTGTTGATTTCTTCAAAAATGGATCCCATACGTGCAGCTGCAGTATCTCTGTTACGGGAGATACGATGTAATTGAATGGCTTTAGTTGCTGCAGTCTCAAAAGCATCATTAACTTTGGTAAGAAAGTCTTGTTCTACAATGTTGTCTGCATCTAGCACTAAGGCTATATCGTAGATTTTGAATTCTGGAAGTTTTAGAATCGCATATTGAAGCGATTTAGCTTTAGTACTCTCAGCAAAGTCAGGTGTAAGCAATGTGATAGGGTATTGAGCTAAACGCATATTTGTTATTTCTGATTGGTGATCAGAAACAACAACAACGTCAAACAAGCGCTGTGGATAATCCTGGCTTAGAATAGAAACTACAGTCTGTTCAATTACCTTGTCTTGTTTATGAGATGGTATGATTACTGCAAAACGATTTTGTATCTTTGCAGTGCTTTGAACTGTATCTCTATTAAATAGGGATGCTATGGAGAAAATACCAAGATATAAAACTGTTCCTGCAACAGGTATAAATAGTATCCAATCGATGATATATAGTATAATCCAGAAATCCATATTGTTCAAATTAAGAATTTAGATGGGAGAAGTTAGAGTTTCTAAAATCACGGAGTCCCTTGAGTACTGCTTTTAAGAGACCTGGCTGTTGGATAAAGGTGTATTTTAGTATATCCCTTAGCCCAACAATTCCTATAAGATATATATAAGATAGGTATTTGTTGATACCTGTATAGTTGCGTTTTACTAGCAATAGTCTGTTGCGAGTGATGTAGTATGTACGGAGGGGGCTATTTTGACCAGTCGTCTGGCTTTCTTTGTGGTAAACGGTACATGCAGGATCGTACCAGATTTCGTAGCCGGCACGGGTAAACATCATAGACCAGTCGATTTCTTCGTAATAAAGGAAGAAACATTCTGGCATAAGTCCAACTTTCTCAAGTGCTTCGCGTTTTATTAGCATCGCTGCACCATGAGCATAGGGGGTTGGGTGGGCAGTATCGTATTGCCCATTGTCTTCTTCACCAAAACCTATAGCCCAATTTCTAACTGTTATTTTTGATAGGGGGGTGTAACCAGCATATTGAATAGGATTACTTCCCCAGGCAAAGCGAAGCTTGGGACATACAATACCGATCTTATCTGATGATTCAAGTTTTTCAATGAGTGCATCAATATTGAAGTCCTTGAAGTATGTGTCGTTATTGATGAGAAGAATATAATCTCCTTTAGCTTCATTAATACCCAAATTATTGCCGCCGGCAAAACCATGGTTTTGCTCACTATGTATGACTTTGACTTGGGGAAAACGTTTAGAAATTACGCTTACTTCGTCTTGTTTTGAGGCATTATCTACTACTATCACCTCCATATTGTCGTTGAAGGGGATTGAATCAATTAGTTCGCAGGTGTCTTTTAACCCATTGTAATTGATTGTGATGATGGATATTTTACACTCGTTTTGCAAGCTTCTTTATTTTTTTTAATCTTTTTTTTGCTTCTTGTTTGTTTAATCGTTGTTGTTCGTACTCAATCCATTCTTTTTCAAAATATGGTAGTACATATACAATAGCTAATCCACCATAAAAAGTTAATCCATTAGGATATTGGAATAGTACTTGGTTACCATATGCCCCTAATTGTATAGCAACAAAAGCGCTACATAATCCACCTCCAATTCCAATTAATGAAGGGCTATGTAATTTCGTCATCACAGTCCAGCACGCTCCTAGCCACATAATAATGGTACAAAAAATAAAAACGGAAATCCCAACTATACCTGTATGAACCCAGATATAAACATATTCGGAATCAGGGGGAATATCGGATAATTTACGGAACTTGTTGTTAGCAGGTATGTTGGCTTGAGTGGAAGCAAGGCCTATGCCCCAAGGTGCATCCTGAAGATATTTTTTCATGGCAGTTTGATTAATATCTCTGACGTTAGCAGATGCGTCTTTTTTATCAAATGCTGAACGCATTCTTCGTATTTGTTGATTTCCATTTCCGATTTCAGTAAACATTAAAAAGGCCATAAATAGTCCAAAGAATATACCGAATGGAATGGCTATTTTAAATGATTTTGATAATACCACGTACACCATAAATCCTGCAGCCATACAGAAAATTGCAGTTCGTGTGCCGGATTGAAACATTCCCCAAATAACGCATATACTTACAATTAAGAAGAATAGTTTTTCCCATTTTATTTTGCTTGTTATAGCAATTATTAAAAATGTAACGGCAGAAGCGGCTGCATTACAACCATAGTTCGCTGCATCACTGAATGTAGAGAAATACCTAATTAGCGTACCACCATTCAAAAGATGAGTTACTGAGCCAGGACCATAATATAGCCATGCGTATTCGTTAGGTGTAAAACCGATATTTTTTTGTTTCCAAACCCAATATGCGGCAAATAGTGATAAAAGAGCCCAAATTCTTAAGTAAGTTAGTAATATTTTGGGTGTTGAGATATATAAACAAAAAACTAATAGAATCCATACTAGTTGTAATGCCATTAAACGTGCACTTGTGAACCATGAAGATACATTAATCCCCAAAGAACATGTGTCGTTTAAAACCTCTAGTGTACAGAAACCGCACCATATTAAAATTGCTAATAACATTAAATTAACACATCTTTCGAAATGAGGATCTTTACGTGCATCAATTAATGCCATGGCTATAAGTGTTAGCTCTAACATTTCATCCCAAAGGGACATGGGGAGGCTGATATAATGAATAGGAGAATCCTTCATTTGTAGGAAATAGTTTATAACGACTAAAGCCCATAACGCAGCCATCCTCCAAGTAAAAACACAGTAAACAGCTATAATTAGGATTGGAGATATGCATATAATTGCATATATACTAAATCCACTATTTAAAAATTCATAAATTGCAAGCAAAAATAGGAGAAAGAGTAGTGCTACTCTTCCTCCATTTTCATGGGCGTATTCATATGCTCTATTTGAATTAACTTTATTTACCATTATTTCGCATGGCTATTTTCAACAGCTGTCAGACCCATTTGTGACATGCGATAGATGAAGTTGTTAAAACCAGTATATGGTGGTAACTGACCCACAAATTCTTCAACAGCATATCTTTGACATTCTGTCAAGTACATGAAGAGAGAGTTTTTGTTTCCTAATCGCTCATTTAATTCTTTGAGCGCTTTTTGGTCAACATCCTTCCATGTGCGGTTGGCACGAGTTACCATCAAGTTTACTGTTCCCATATTGAGTAGTGCTGGAGGAATAGAGTTGTCATCCAAGTTGGGATATTCGACGATGGCAATCTCGTTTGGTAACAAATCTGGGCAGATGTCTTTGATATCTTTTGCCATAATGAATCTACTATCTTCTGCAAGGTAATCTTCATCATATGTGATACGACGAACTTGAAGACCAATTGATATCCAATAGTTTTCTAGCTCTTGGGCAATATAACTCTTGCCATTGGCTGCATCTGTAGAAAGCAAATTGAGTACATTTTGTTTACCTTCTTCAAAATGAGGAAGCAACGCCTTACTGAGTTGACGAAGAGCCATGTCGGCAATTGTTTTATTGAATCTGCGGTATCGTAGATTGCTTTCCTTTGGGAAGCAACCCATCACTGGAATCTTTGTAATGCGTTCTGAGCGCATACGATCACGTAGAGTCCTGTCTAATAATTCAATAATAAAGAAGTATAAAGCTGTAAAAACAAAAGCCATCATAAATGCACCTAATAATGTCATCATGCGATTTGTCGGTTGTGCATTCATGGGATACATTGGAGGGTTTAGAACTCGTAAGGTCGCTGTTGACATCTGTAAGTTTTTCTGACGGAGACGGGCTGCGTTTAATGCCTTTAACATCTCCATATAATTACCTTCTATGAAACTGATGTGACGTTCTTTTCTAGATACTGTCGCTCCAATTGGTGCATAATACATAACCTCTTTATCGATTTTCTCACGCATAACATCTTGTGCACTTTCATGTGCCTTGGTTTCCTCAAGCTTAAGAACCTGTTCAAGCCATCTGTCCACCATATTACTTGCCTTTACTCCAGCCTCTGTGTTATAATTACCTGCTTCAATGTCTTTTACTAGACCTTTTACGTTGTTTGAAGCAACTTGAAGCATATTTTGTGCTTTTGCAAGTTCTTCCTGAGTTTCCATTCCACTTGCACTTCCTTCACTACTCATTAGACGAAGGTTTGAAATGCGGGATTGAATACGAGAAATATCTGTAACTTGGTTTGTAAAATCTCTATTTGCTTTTATTACTTTAGCTCGATCGCCTAACTGACGTTCCAAATAATTCATTAATGCACGAGTTGTCGTCCTATCTATCATCAAATTGTTGTCTGTCGTTTTCTGTGTAGCATCCATTCCAGATAGCAATTTGGTTTGTTCACCATAGTTTATGATGCGCTTCTCAACGTTATAACGAATCAGATCATCTTCGGCATTTGTTAGAATACGATATAGACGAGCAACTTCTCGCTCAAAAAATTTAATTACGTTGTTGGTTTCACCATAACGCAATAATGCATATTGACGAGCAAATACATCGTTTAGGATGTCTAAAGTGTTATATGCTATACCAGCATCATTCGCAGAATAGCCTATATCAATAATATCACTTCTTTGAAGTTGTACAACCTTTATCCTGCTAGTTATGCTATTAATTCCAAAGTATGGATGATAATTCGTTATTCCAAAGACAAAGTTGTCTGCTGAAGGGCG
>JAEEGK010004986.1_pt1 | contig 32197 bp, 20 predicted proteins | sample 8958771 | NCBI WGS metagenome assembly JAEEGK01 (sample SAMN16246547, study PRJNA631951) | gut metagenome | biome: gut microbiome; feature: rumen; material: SC-attached | host: Bos | place: Iran: Karaj | collected 2018-10
CCCCAATCCCCAATCCCCAATCCCCAATCCCCAATCCCCATATTAAAATAAATAAATAAAAATACTTTTTAATATTATTTTTTCCTAAATATATTTTATTTTTAATAAAAATTTATATTTGATTGTAAAAATTTGTTTGGAAAAATATTTAGGTTCCAAAAATAAAAAAGTAATTTTATTATGTTAAAATAAAAAATTTAAAGAAAAAAAATAGAATAATTATTTTTCCTTATTTTCATATTAAATAAAAAATATGTAATATATGAAACCAATAATTAAAAATGAACGTCAAATAAGTCATGCTCACATAGACAGTTACAATTCAATTTCAACAGAACCAAATTTCAAATTATCATTTAGATCCCAAAGTGACATAACATCACCTCCATTAGAACATAAATTTACTTCATTAAGAATAATTCATCATAAAAAGAAAATAAATATTGATAATAAATCAGATAAACCGAAAAAAAAAAATCATTCATCAAGAAATAATAATTCTAAATTAATGACTTTTTCAACTTATAATCCATCAACGAACATGTCTTCAAATTTTAATATAAACAAAAGCAATAATTCAAGTAAAATATTTAATAATGAATCAAACACAATTTCTAATTCTCCTTCGAATATAATTCAATTACCAAAAATAATAGATATAACAGGTAAAAAATATATAAAAAAACAAAATTATGGAAAATTATTATTATTCAATGAGAATATAAGAGAAGAAAGACTTCAAAGTTCAATAAATGAATTATTATTAAGTGAATTATATTATTATAGTGAACATAAAGGTTTAAATTCTCGTCAATTTGATATTGCTATGTATGGAAGGAATATTGTTGAAAAATATTTTGATTCTTATATTAAAACTTATAATCAATTTGTTAGAAATATTGTTAAAACTACTGATAATGAAAAAGATAATAATGAAAAGTTAGTATTAAAAGAATATTCTTTAAAAAGTGAAATAAATAGATTAAAAATTAAAAAACATAAATTATTAGAAAAATTCTTTTCTTATTTATCAATTAAAAAATTTTTATTACATGTTAGAAATAAAGCTTTAGATTATAAGAAATTTAGTCCAGAGGATTTAAAACAATATTTAAATGATGAAGAAAGAAAAGAATTAATATTAAATGATTATGAAGAGCCAAAGACAGAAAGAAGAAATTCAGTAAGAAAATCATTAAGAAGAAATAGTTTATTAAAAACTAGTTTTTCAAAAACACCAATAAAAAAAAAATCAGAAAAACATCTTTTTTCTACGGATTCTCCAAAAAAAAGAAAATCAATAGTTAAAGAAAAAAAATATGAATATAAACCAATAATGAATAAACCTATTTTTAATACTGTTGAAGACTTTGAATCAATATATGAAATTTTACATGATGAACTTGCTAAATATTTATATGAATATAATGAAATTCAAAAAGAAATTGGTCCTTTAATGATTCAAAAAACTTTAATTCAAAAAGAAATTCAAATTGAAAAAGAAAGAAGAGCTAAATTATTAGAAGAAGAATTAAAAGATGTTAAAAAAGTTTTATTAATTTTAAAAGAAAAAAATGAGGAATTAAATGAACAAAAAAAAAACTTAATTAAACAATATGAAATTAATTCAAAACAAATTAAAATTGATAATTTAATTAGAGATAAATTAAAAGATACAATAAATTATATAAATAATAATTATAAATATTTTAATATAGAAGAACAATTAGAACTTAAAGTTATTCATCCTTCTTTAATAAGATTAAAAATAATTGAAAATGTTATAAATGATTTATCAGTAGAAAAACAAATCTTTATGACTAAATTTCCTATTGAATATGATAAATTTTTAATTACTTCTCATTTAAAAGAAAAATTAAAAAATATTGAAAATAGAAAAAAAAAAGAAATAGAAAAACAACAAAAATTAATAGAAAAAATAATATATAATAATAGTAAAATTCATATTGTTCCTTCTCGTAAATTAGATTTATCTAAATTAAAAAAATAAAAAAATTAAAATGTAAAAAATAAATGTTTATTTCTTAAATAATTTTTTTTTTTGAATGTTTAAATAAATAAAATAATTCTTTTTTAATAAAATTTAATTTAAAAAATGTCAAAAGAAAATTTAACAAAAGCACAATTAAAATTTTTAATTTCAACATGTTTATCATTAGAATTATATGACAAAGCATATGATTATTCATATAATTTAATAGAATTAAACAAAAATATTTTAGATGAAGAAGAAAGAAATTTATTTATGAGAAGTATAAAAGGAAAACTTTTTTCTCCAAGAAATGGATGGAAAACAATAATAGACTTTGAGAATTATGAAGGAAATAAATTTTTACTTCCAAAAAATTTAGTAGATGAAAAAAGGAAAATGTTAGAGAAAGAAATAAAAGATTTATGCTTTAAAACAATAGATACTATTAAAATATTAGAAAAAGTAAATAATGATAATGATATATGTGCAAGAATATTTTATTTAAAATTAAAAGCAGATTATTTAAGATATTATGGTGAAATTGCAACAGAAGAAGAATTTGAAAAATATAAAGATGAATGTAAACAAAGCTATGATGAAGCTTATGAATTATGTAAAGGAAATTTAGAATATTCATCTCCTTTGTTTTTATCTGTTGCTTTAAATTATTCTGTTTTCTTATATTCTTTAACTGATGAATTAAAACTTGCTTATGATAAAGTTAATGATGTTTATAAACAAGCTATTTTAAAATTAGCTCCTGAACAAAAAATTCCTGAAGTTGATAATATGATTAAATCAATTGAAGAAAATTTAACTATTTGGAAAATTGAGTTATCTGATTATAATAATAATTAATATTATAATTTTTTAAGTTAAATTCTTTTTTCTTCAAATGACATTTATTAAATATATTTTTAAATAATCAATATTAAATAAATAAAAATGGAACCAAATTTTTATAATGGATATAGTAGTGGTTATTCATCTATTACAAGAACTCCATCATATTCTAATAATAATAACATTTTAAGAAATATAGGTTCAATTTCTCAAACAAATAGAATTAGAAGTAATAATCTATATAATAATAATTATGAAAGATCTTCTAATTATCAATATAAATATTATACTCCATCAAGCACAAATAATTATGGAAATAATTATTCAAATAATTCAAATAATCAATATAATACTAATCAAAATAAATCTAACACTCCATATTCAAGCAACCCCAAATATATTTCAAACAGTCAAATTTATTCATCCAGACCAAATTATTCTTATTCAGTTTTGTCTGATTATGATAAAAAAGATAATTACCAACAAAGAAATAATGAAACAAACTACAACAATCCTAATTTATTTTCATCTTCATCATCAGATAAAATAACATCATCAAAATTAGGATTACAAAACTTAGGAAATACATGTTACATGAATACATCTCTTCAAATAATATCTCATACTCCAATATTTATAAACAGATTGCTTCAAAATAAGAATAAAATAGATTACTCAACTCCAATATCAAATAAATTTTATGATTTAATAAATAAATTTTCTTCATCATCATATTCATTTTCTCCTTTAGAATTTAAAAGTACTTTTTCATCAAAACATCGTCAGTTCGCAGGTTATGATCAGTGTGATACTCAAGAATTCTGTAGAATATTATTAGAAGATATAAATTCAGAATTAAATAAAATTAAAGGAAAAAAACCTTATAAAGAATTAGAAACAAAAAATAAAAGTAAAATACAATGTAATAATGAATATAATATTTTATTTAAATCAAGAGAAGATTCAATTGTTATTGATACTTTCTATGGTCAAATTATTAATATATTTAATTGTACTTGTAATTATAAAACTTATTCTTTTCAAAACGTTTTAGATTTACCTTTATTAATTCCAAGAAATGAAAGTTATTCAATAAATATAAATAAATTATTAGATTTATATTTTGAAGGAGAAAATATTCAATTTGAAACAAAATGTGAACAATGTCATCAAAAAACAATTCATGAAAAGATAATTTTATTATCTCATCCTCCAGAAATATTAATTTTATCAATTCAAAGATTAAATAATAGAACAAAAAGAAAGAATAATATATCAGTTCAATTTACAGAAAAGTTAAATTTAAAAAAATATATAGATGAGGAATGTTGTAATAATATAAGATCAGATTATGAATTATATGCAATTGCAAATCATAGTGGAACAATTGATTATGGTCATTATTTTGCTTATATTAAAATTGATAATAATTGGTATGAATTTAATGATTCTTATGTTCATCCAATTGGAAGAATTGATACTTCTTCTTCTAATGCTTATGTTCTTTTTTTTAAAAGATCTGATATTTAAAGTTTATTTTTATTATAAATCAATTTAAAAAAAATTTTAATAAATATTTATTTATTTTTATCTTTTAAGATTTATTAAATTTTATTTTTTTATTTTTGAATTAATCTCATTGGTGTAAAACCATTTATTGCTTTATTTTTATTTTTTTTTGAATTTAAATTCTTATTAAAATCAATCCAATTTTGTTGTTTTTCTTGACAAATTTCTTCAAGTTTATTTTGTTTAAATTTATATTTCATTTTTTTAACTCTTTTTCTTTTTAATAATCTAGTTTCTTCATTATCATTAGGTTTAATTTTAAATTTTTCAGGAAGAATAAATTTATTTTCAACTTTCTCATTAATGTTATATTTCTTATTATAATTTTCTATTTTTTGCTCAGGACTAATTTTAATATAATCTTTACTTACAATCTCTTCATCATCATAATCAATATATTTAATATGAATTCCTAATTCACTTATTCTTTTTATTTTTGCTGTATAATATAATCCATCTCCTTTATATAAACAATTACAAATAGCATTTGGAAAAATATCTTCATCTGATACTTCATCATTTAACTTAATATATTTAAAAGGTATTTCTCTTAAGTTTTCTTCTTCATCTCCAAAAAATATTATTTTACATGTTTCTTTCTTTTCATTTATATCTTTTATTACTCCATTATACCATTTTCTATCTTTCTCATTATATATTGATGCTATTTTTCCTATTGATTCTAATTGAATAGGTAAAGTATTAAATGATATTTCATTTACTTTATATGATAAATTTTTTTTAAAGTATTCTAAGGCATTTAAAACTTCTGATTTTAAATTTTCTAAACTTTTTAATGTTGTATTATTTTTTTCTTCTGGATTTTTTTCTTTTTCTTCTTTTATTGATTCTTCTATTTCTGTTAAATTTTCTTTAAATGATGATATATTCATTAATAATTCATTTACTGACATTTGTTCTATTTTTTTTGTTTCATTTGCTTCTTTTTTCATTTTTATTTTTTATTTTGAAAATATTCTAATTATTACTTATACTCTTAAAAAAATAATAATTACTTTTTTAAAACTATAAAAAATATTAGACAAATAAAAAAAATTTTTTTAAGATTTATTTTTAGTAAAAATTCTTTGTGATTTACTAAAATTTGTAATTTGATTATTTCCTCTATCTTGAGAATAATTTTTATTATTTTTCCTTAATTGTGTAAATAAATCTCTTAAAGCAGCATTATCTAAACTGGGTATTTTTTTCTTTATTCCATTTTTATTAATATTTGTGGAAATATAATTTTCATTTCCATTTGTGTTATTATTATTTTTATCTTTATTCATAAAACTAATTTTTTTAGTTGAAGAATTATATCTCATTGTATTCATATTAAAAATATTATTTTTATTAAAAAAATCATTACTATTAGTAATACTTAATTTATCTCTTTTATATTTTAATTTCTTATTATTCTGATTTAAATTATTAGCATTATCACTATATATTTTTTTAAAAGAATTTAATTTAGTAGATTTAGATTTATGAAGAATATTATCTTTATTATTAAAAAACCTCATACTCAAAGGTAATAAATTATTTTTTAATTTATTATTATAACCACTAATGACTTTACTAACAATATCAAATTTCACTTTATTCCCAGAAACAATCTTTTTAATATATTCTCTGACGTCAGGAACATAACTTAAAAATTCTAAAATCGGAATAATTTTTAATAACTCAGTATCATTTTTATCTTCAAACCAACTTAAAATCGGAAAACCATTATATTGATTTAAAGCATAAGCAACAGGAGAATTATCAACAATAATAATATCTTTCATATCTCTTCCTAATCTAGTTAAATCTTTAACAAAAGCAGTATTAATTAAAGTACAATGTTCTCTAAACAATCTAAAAGGACAATGTCCTTTTTTATCAATAATATTTAATAATGGATTTGCATATTTTGAAATTGAAGCTGTGAAAATAACTAATTCATATCTTTTAGACATTGCTTCTAAAAATTCTTTAACATAAGGACGTACTAAAACATGAATATCATGAATTTCATTTTCTAATTCTATTTGAATTATTACATCTGAAGGACAATCAAAAGGAATAAAACCTGAATGAACTAAAGTTTCATCTAAATCTAATACTAATGTTTTTTTATTTGAATTTTTAGGAGGAAGTAAATATTTATTTTTATATCTATAATATTGAGGTGATAATGAATGATAATTTTTTTTTACTGTATTATTTGATAATAATGAGGTTGTTTGATAATAATTATTTTGGTATTTTGATATGTTTGATATTATTAAGTTTAAATTTATTTGTTGAGGGTTTTTAATGTATTTAAATTTATTTGTTGATTTTGCTCTTTTGTGATTTATTGTTAATGGAGATTTTTGCTCTTGGTTTATTATATTTACATTATTGTTATTGTTTGGAGAAGTTGATATATTTGATATTGGATCATTTGATGATGAGGATAATGATATTTTTCCTATTATTTTTGATTTTGGCTTTTTCATTTATTTTTTAATTATTTTCATAATATTATTTTTTTTTCTTTTTGGTATTATTTAATTTCTTCATTATTTGGTAATTTTTAGCAAATTTATTTATGCTTTATTTTCGCTATTTGATAAATAGATTTTTTATTTAGATATGGAAAAGTATTTATAGGAGATTTGATATTTAAATTGTCGTTAATTTTAAAATATTTAATTAATACTTAATTCAAACAATTATTAAACATTTTTAACTTAATAATTATATTCCTTAAGAATATATATTTAATCTTTATATTTAATTAAATATAATAAAATAATAATAATATATTAAAGAATATTCGTCAAAAAAGAATGAAAAAAAATGAATCCAAAAAGGAGAAAATAAAAAAAATAAAAAATAAAAAAATAAAAGAATCAAAAATAAATTAAAAATTAATTATTAAACAATTAAAATATATCTAAATATATAAACATTTAATGAAATCCTTTCTTCTCATCTCCTTCTCATTAATATTATTGTCAAATGCAAAAAGTGAATCAGAAAGTTTTAAAGAAATAATAAATTTATTTGAGCAATATCATAATAATACACCTGAACCACAAGAATTTGAATATATTATAAAAAGATATAATAAAAACGCAACTTTCAGAATGGATAATTCATCAACTCAAAAAATTGAAGATATTGTAAAAGAACATAATTTACCATTAACAATGAAAAGTGTTTTACAAGAAATTTATCTTGAAAGAGATGATGATGAAGTTTATGAAAGATTAATTAACTTTAAAGAAAGTTTAGGAGAAATAAATGTAACATATTACTATTTAATTCATAAACATATTATAGATGATAATAATAATAAAATTGTTTGGAATACTTTTATTGATTCTACTTTCACTTTAATTCCTAAATATGATTCTTCTGAAGTTAAATATGTTTGTAATGCTGGATTTATGATTAAACCTTGTAAAGAAGTTAACATTATTAAAGTCAAATCTTTTTTAAATGATGATGATCTTAATTCTATGAAAGCTCCTGCTGTTTATTATGCTGAAGACACTTTTATTCAAACTGTTAAACACCATTATGGATGGTAAAATTTGTGTTATAAAAAATTAATGTTAAACAATAGATAATTATGGATTTAATAAATTTTAATTTGAAAAAAAAAGACACTTTTTATTATTATCATTATATTTTTATTTTTTAAAAATTTGGTTTTTATTTTTTTTTGTTTTTATAAATGATTTAAATTTAAAGTAATGAATTAAAATGACAAATTATTTAATTTAAATTCATTCATATTATCATTGTTATTACTCTTTATCTTAAAATATGAATTATTTAATGTTGATTAAAAATAAATCTAAAGAACACAAATTTTCATTTATTGTCTCTAATAAATTTATATCAATTCTTTATATTCTTTTTGTTATTAAAATACTTATTCTTGTGAATGGATATCTTAGTTAAGATAAAAAAAATAATAACATTTAATTAAGAATATTAGAATTCTAAATTAAGAGAACTAATTTTAATTCTTTTTATTTTTAATTATAATTTTTATTTACTTTTAAAAAATTCTTATTATTTAAAATAAAGGATTTTTTAATTTGGTAAAATAATAAAGGATTTTTTAATTTGGTGAATAAAATAATTTATCAAATAAATTATTAAAAAACTCGAAATATAAACATTAAATATAAAATAAAAAGTATATATTTTTTTCAAAAAGATAAAATAAAATATTTTGTTGTTTTATAGTTATAATAATAAATTTTTATCTTTTATTTTTCAAATAATAATTGGTAATTGAAATATTAAAACCAGTTTAATATTAAATAAAATTATATTAATTTATTATATTTAACATATTTATAGGAAAAATACTGTTTTTATTTTTATTTAAAATTAACGTCTTTAATATTAAATATTTTGTTTTTGATAATTATTGCTCCAAATTTAATTAAAAATCTAAACCATCTAAAATCATAAAGATATCTTTTACTCTATTTTCAGAATCTATGATCATGAGATAATTTGCTCCTTTTTCTACTTTTTCACCTTCTTTAATAATTTTATAGGTACTAGAACCACAAAATTCTTTAAAATCTTCTTCTTTAAAATCTTTTCCTAAAACTTTTCCTTTAAACTTTTCTAATTTATTATCCATTTAAAATATATTTTTATTGTTTAAAAAATAATATAAGAATTAATACTATAAACCAATTATAAATTGAATTAATTAATAAAAAAATATAATAAACAAAGAAAAAAAATATGTGTAGATGTATCTTCTCATTATTCGAAATAACATCAATAATAGGAGGATTTGCGATAACATTATTAACATGTATATATTTAAAACATACTCCTGAAAATTTAGAAAAAGAGATGAAAAATTGGAATGTAACTTTAATAAAAGAAATAAAAGTTTTTAATAATTCATGTCCAAAAGATTATGAACCATTAATATCATCAGTTTTTAAAGGTTCATATGATGTTTGTGATTGTACTAATAGTACTTCTAAAAAATATAAAGGATTAATATTTTATGATATTTGTGAAAAAGAACAAGGAATAGCAAATTGTACTATTCATATTGGACAAAAAGAAAAAAATATATATAATTGGAGAGGAAAAGCAATTTGTATAAAAAGAATAATTGATCTAAATTATTTTCATTATCTTAATGAAATTAAAAAATCAAATTGTTCAAAAAGTGAATATTATATTGATACTGAAGGAAATGAATTATGTCCTCATTTTTCAGAGGTTAAACCTATTAATTATTTAAAAATTGATGTTCCTAATCTTACAATAAATTATACTAATGAAATACCAATCAATAAAGAATCTTCTATTTATTGGTCTAATAATTATCCAAATAAAACAATAATTGCAATTGTTGAAATTACTTCAAATGATAAAATTTGTGCTTCTACTTTTGAAGGAAAATTTTCTGAAAATGAGCATGTTTATAATAAATTATATGGTATTTCAACTTGTAAAACTTATATTAATCATAGTTTTTTTGATCAAAGATATAATTTAATTGATGAAGGTGTTAATTATATTGATACTTTAAAAGAAAATAATATTACTAAATTTAATTATTTAGATATTAAAACTAATCAAACTTTAAAATTATATTCTTCAAGTTATTTTGGAATTAAAACAGAATGTTTAAATGATGTTAATATAGATGCTTTTTTACTTAAAAAAATTACTTTTGTTCAAATAGTATGTTATATTATTTGTATTATATCTGGTATACTTTCTTTATTATGTTTATTTTTTACAATACTTTGTTGTAACTTTTCTCATAATTTTGATTTTTATATTTCTTTATTCAGTTCATTTATTTTTTATCTTTCTATTTTAGCTGAAATTGTCCTTTATATTAAAACTTCCTCTTATTCTACTTTCCATTCTTATGAATGTCTTGATGCATTATCTCAACATAATTTTTGGAATATGTATTATCATATTTGGTATGCAAAAATTTTAATTGGAGTTACCATTGTTCTTTATACTTTTCATATGATGAATCCTTATGGGCCATATAAACTTCTTCGTGATTATGATTATTTTTAAATAATATAATTTAAATTTTTTCTATTTATATTTCTTCTGAATTATTTTTATGAATATTTACAACACATAAAAATAAATATAATAAAATCAAATATATTTCAAAAGCTAAAAGTAAAATAAAAAAATAAAAAAAAAAAATAAAATCCTTAACAAAAAAGAATAATTAAAAAAAGAAATGGAAAAAGAATTAAAAATAATAAATATTAAAGACTTAATAGAAAAAATAATTCCAAAATTATCTGAAAAACAAAAGAAAGGAGAAAATGGTTCAATATGTACAATAGGAGGTTCATTAGAATATACAGGAGCACCATATTATTCAGCAATAACATCATTAAAGATAGGATGTGACTTAAGTCATATATTTTGTCACACAGAAGCTTCAATTCCAATTAAAAGTTATTCACCTGAATTAATTGTTCATCCTGCTTTTAATAATAGTAAAGATGAAATATTACTTAATAAAAGTATAAGATGGTTTAAATCTATGGATTCTATTTTAATTGGCCCTGGTCTTGGAAGAGAGAATGATATTGAATTTATTTTTTCTTTATTTTCTAATAAGATTAATGAACTAAAAAATATTCCTTTAATTTACGATGCTGATGCTTTGTTTTTTTATGGGAAATGCTATAAAAATTTAACTAGTAATAATAATTTAATTTTAACTCCTAATTATACTGAATTTATTAAATTATGTAAAGAATTAGGAACTATATTTTCTATTGAAAGTTCAATGTTATTAAATAAATTTATTGAAAATATTATTTCAATTAATGGAGATATATTATGTTTAGATAATATTAATGAAGAATTTGAAAAAATATTAAAAAATGAAATTGAATTATGTAAATTATTTAATAATTGTATTTTGGTTAAAAAAGGAAGAGTAGATATAATAACGAATGGAAAAAAAGTTTATTTTGTTAAAAATTCAGGTTCTTTAAAAAGAACAGGAGGTATAGGAGATGTATTAGGAGGATGTATTAATTGTTATTGTGGTATGTTTTCTAAAAAATGTAAAATTGAAAATATAAATTTTAATCAAAATGATTTAATGGAATGTGCTACTCTTGGATGTTATGTTTGTAAATATATTTCCAAAATTGCTTATGATGAAATGAAATATGCTTTGACTGCTCCTGATATTATTAATAAAATTGGAAAGTGTATTAATGATTTATATTTGGGGTAAATATTTTTTTTGATATATTTTATTTAAGAATTGTTTAGAATTTAAAATGTTTTTTAAAAATATTTTGATATATTCAATTATTTAGGGTTTTTTGATATAGAAATAATATTTTATTTATTTATTGTTTAATTAATAAAAATTTATTTAAAACAAATTATAGTATGATAGGATTTAATATTGGAGCTCAAAATACAAAATTTTCTTTAGGTAAATTATCATCGAATAAAATAATTAAAAATTTAAATGATTTTAAAGAAGATATATTATTAAATAATAATTCTGAAAAAATAATACTATCAATAATCCAATTTAAAGAAACTGAAAGATTATATGGAGAATCATCTAAATTAAATAAAAATTACTATTTAAGTACATTTAATAATTTATCTCGCTTAATTGGATTTATGTATAATTTAGAAATAAACAATATTGAAACAAAATATTTTAATACTTTAGATAATTATGATAAAGAACTAACAGCTTTTCATTTTAATTTTAATTCTAATTATTATAAATTCCCAAGTGAATATTGTGTTTGTGCTTTTTTAAGTAACATATTAAATACAATAAAATTAAATAATAATGAAATAAAAAAATTTATATTTTCAATTCCAGATTATTATACTTATTATCAAAAAGAATCATTAAAAAATATATTATTATCTTTAGACATTAAAAATAATTATCATTTTATAAATGAATCAACTGCATTAACTATGTATTATGGATGTTTAAATTATCAACAATTAACTAATGAAAATAAATATATAATATTCATTGATTCAGGTCATTCAAAAACATCTTTTATTTTATCGGAATTTTCAAAAAAAAAATTTATTGTTAAAGAAGTAGAAAATATTCCTTTTTTTGGAGGAAGAGATTTTAATAAAGCAATATTTAATTTTTGCTTAGAAAAATTTAAAAAAGAGCATAAAAGACCTTTAAACTTAAATATAAAAAATAAAATAGAATTAATCGAAGAAATTGAAAAAATAAGAATAAACCTTTCTATTAATAATGAAATGGAAATAAATATTAAATCAATTGAAGAAAATATTGATTTTAAACATAAAATTAAAAGAAAAGAATTTGAACAATTAATATATGAAGAAATTAATGATTTTAAAAAAAAATTTAAATCATTTTATAATAAAGTTAAAAGATATGAACCTGAAAAAATAATAATTGGAAATCAATTAATGAATACTCCAATTTTAGAAAAAATTATAAAAGAAATTTCACATCTTCCTATTTTAAAAACAATAAATTTTAATGAATGTCATAGTTTAGGTTCTTTATTATATGAAACTTTTATTTTAGAAAATAATAAATTTGAAGAATTAGAATATGTTAAAAGTTATAATATGTATTCTATATATTATTCTATTAATAATTCTAATAAACAACTTTTAATTAAAAAAGGAGAAAATATTCCTAATGAAGGTTCTATTAATTTAAATAATATTGAACAATTTAATTATATTGTAAATTTAAATGTATTTTATGATAAAAATGAATTTAAAAATTTAGGAATTGATAAAATTAAAATTTTTTACACTTATAATATTGATTTAAATAATTTAAACGTAAAAAATAAAATACTTTTTCTTGATTATTCTATTAATGAATCTAATGAATTAATATTAAAATTAAATAATTCAAATATTTTAGATTTTGGATTAAAAATAAATATTAAAAATTCTTTTTCAAATAAGGCAATTATTAAATCTTATAAAGAATTAGAAAAATATTTTAAAACAAAAGATAAAAATATATAATAATAAAATGTATTTTATAAAAATTGTTAGTATAAATATTGTAAAAAAAATTATAATTTCTTGTTTTTCTAATATTTTTTAATATTTTTTAATACAGGTTTTACTAAATTTAAATCAATTGGAATATAATTAATATTTTTAAATTTTTTATCAACAACATTATCTTCAAGTTCATTTTCTTTTTCAATATATTTAATTTTATATAACTTTTTGTAGTTAGGAAGTTTAGCAAATTTTTGATATATATTTCTTACATAAATTTGTCTATTTTTATTTCTATATTCTTTAGGAAAATACTTATTTGACCTTGAAATAATTTCATTTTTTATTTTTTCTTTTGTTAATAAAGGAAGCTTTTCAACTTTACTTGATTGATTTAAATTTGGATTATATGAATAATTTCTAATGTTATTATTTTTTTTATCATAAGCATAATTAATCATTAATTCAATTTTATTTCTTTGATTTTTAGTTTCTAATAATTCTTTTTCTTTAATTAATTTTGTTCTATATCTATTATTTTTATTTTTCAATAAATGTTTAAAAACTATTCTAGGTGTATTAAATTTATTGTTTTTCATTGTATATGGAGGTTCAATAACTCCAAAATTATTTTTATCATAGATTATATTCATTGTTACTGAATAAGGATATGTAAATCTATTTTTTCCATCTACAATAGAATACATTTTTTATTTATTTAATTTTGTACATAAAAATATTTATTTTTTTAACAAGAGTTTTTAATCATTTATTAAATTATATTTTATAATTTTATTGGAATTAAATTAATAATTGTATTATTTGTTTTTTAAATACTTTTTATTATAATTCTAAAATGAAATAAATAATTAAATTAAACAAAAATATTTCTTACTTGTTAAATTTTTTAATAATTACAAAATTAAACCTTTATTTATTTTATTACCTTTTATTAATAATTAATAAATAAATAATTAATACAAATTACCACAACCAACAATGATAATTTTCAAATTAAAAATTTACTAACTGTATAACAACAACTTAGATCTTTACTTAATCCAATAAATCTAAGGCAAGAAATAATTACTGCATAAAAGAATTGAAAAATAGTCGCAAAAATAAGCGTAAAAATAAAAGCATATAACCATGCTTCAGTAGTTTTTATATACATAGAACAAAAAGCAGTACAAAAATACCAAAATATAAACATACAAATAAAATTAATAACAAGGAAAATTATCATTTTTATTTTATAAACTTTTAATACACTTTTTACTTCTTTTAAAAATTCATTATTATTCCTTATATTTCTAATACTAATAACAAATTGTTTTTTGACTGAAATTAAATATGATATAATTATTCCAATGAAACAACCAAGAAGAGCACTATAAACAGAAACTTTAATTTCATTTTTGATAAAATAATTAAAATCAAGTTTCTTTGTTGAATAAAATCTCATTTGAACATATATTTTTGAAAAGAAAATAGCATCAAGGAAAAAAAAAAGAGAAATTAAGAAAATAAAATAAGTTAATTTGATTGTAATAGGTTCAAAAACATTTATATCAGTGAAAGTGAATAAAAATAATATTTTTTTTTTCATAGCTCTCCAAAGAAAAGTGAAAAAGTCTCTATCATCAAATTTAATAGCTTCAATATAATTTAATTCATCTTTTTCATCATCATTAAAATCTTCAACATCTTCATCTTTTTCTTCTTTACTTACTCCTGTTTTTGACATAAATTTTTCTTCTGTATTATTAATATTTACATTATATATTTTAATATTTGCAGATTTAATTTTTTTTTTAAATTTTCTTTTTTCTTTAGGACTTCTTTGTGGATTAGGATTATTTGATATTGTTATTTTATCTGAATTATTATTTTCTTTTGAATTTTCATTTATTTCATTTTTTCGTTCTGATTCTGTATTTGAATTATCAATTGAATTTTTTATTATGTTTTCATCATTTAAATAACTATTATTAGTTTTCTTTGGCGGATTATTACTATTAATATAAGTGAATTGATTTAAAAAAGAATATATTGGTTGAAATCCAGAAAAAAAAACAAAACTAATAACTAAAGGTATTTGTAATCCTCCTAAAATAATTAAAGTTAAACTTCCTAAATTTTTCTTTATTTTACTAGCGGAAAAAACAAGATTAGTACATTTAAATAAATTAAAATTATTATTATCAATTTTTCCATAAAATTGATTATTATTTAATTCAGGTTCTGTTATTTCATTTGCATCATTTAAAGTAGGAAGAGAATTTTGACATTGACATCTTAAAGTATTTTGAGTATAATTTATTCCCATATATTGACATCCTTCTTCACAAAGATGAGCATTCTGAAAATAAAATAATCTTCTTTCTTCTAATGTAATATCTTTTCCTTGATCATCAAAATGTAAACAATTGTCATTAAAAAAATCTTCACTTGAATTAAATATATCTACACCATATTTTTCATATAATTTTCTTGATAATTCAAAATTTCCTGCATTTTCATTTAAAGAATAATCAACTATATCACCTTTACAATGAGATAACTCTAATCTTTCTTTAGTAAAAGCATTATAAGCATTATAATGAATTTGATTAAAAGCTATTGTTCTATTTATATCAAATTTAACAAATATAATTCCATTATAAGGTAAAGAATAAATTTCTTGTAATATTTTTCTACATTCTGAAGTATTAACAAAAGAAATTTCATACATAAGTGAAGATTCTAATTCACAAATATCATCTTTCCATATTTGCATTGTCATATTATGTGCTGGGAGAACATCTACATTTTTTGTTAAAGAAGAATCATAATTATGAATATATTCTTCAATCCATTCCATTGCAAATAATTTTAAATTGGGTATTAATGTACTATGTCTTGATGGATATAATTTTATATTACAATTATTTTCTGTTAATGTTTTTAATATACATTGTTTCCCTGTTGAATCTACTTCATATCCTTTTGGACAATGAAAAACACAATATATATCATATATTAAATAAGCATTATTTTTTTCACAAAAAATACAATTTGTATCATCACATTCTTTAACACATTGTTTTCCTCCTAAATACTCTCTTATACAATCATTAATTTCATTACAATCATCAGTACATTTATAATCATTATTATCATTTAAATACCAATATTTAGTAGTGCATTCTTTAACACATTTATTATTAATTAAAGGATGAAAAATATATCCTTCTGCACATTCAGTACAATAAGTTGCTGAATTTTCACATAATTTACATGATACATCACAATCTTTTAATGTATTATATTCAAAATTATCTATATATGTTCCATCTGGTCTTCCATTTAAACATAAATCACTCTTATATAAATCATTATTCCCTATATATTTATATTTTGGTAAATTATTTGGATTTAATTCATTTTTACAATTTACGCACCATTTATTTAAATCTGTTATTTCTACATATCCTAGATTTATTGGACAATTATCAACACAATTTGTACTTGGACTTATTTCATGATAATATTCACTTTTACAAGAATCACAATTCATTATACTATCTGTTCCTGTTGTTGTACATTTTTCACATTTTTTATAACAAGAAACCCATTTCCAATTTTCTGGGTCTACAGAACTTTCTTTATCTAAAAAAAAATTTATTTTAATATGATCATTATCATAAACAATAGGCTCCTCTTTAAAACAATTATTAGTATCTTTTAAAAAATAATATTTATCATCATTTTCCTGATCACATTGAGTACAAAAATAATTAGCATATCTTAAATCAACATTATCTATAACAGCTCCAATTCCTTTACTACAAGTTAAACAACCTTCCTTACAAGGTTCGTAAGCATTATCACTATTTAAAATATATCTCTTAGGATCTTTTAAACAATTACTTTCATCAATTGTAGTTTTATAATAAGACTCTGAATTTTTACAATCAAGACAATTTGTTGTTTCAGAATTTGGTTTTCCTTCACAAGTTAAACAAGCATAATCACAAGTATCATATATTTTTCCATTATCATAATTATCATCATCTTTAAGAAAATAACCATTTTGAGTCCCAGTATAACAATTTCCAGTACCTAATTCATCTATTTTCAAATAATATGAATTTTGACAAACAAGACAATTTGTTGTTTCAGAATTTGGTTTTCCTTCACAAGTTAAACAAGCATTATCACAAGTATCATATATTTTTCCATTATCATAATTATCATCATCTTTAAGAAAATAACCATTTTGATTCCCATTATAACAATTTCCAGTACTTAATTCATCTATTTTAAAATAATAACCTGATTTACAAGAAGTGCAATTTTGATTTAAATTATTTCCTCCAAATTTACAAGTTTTACAATTTTCATGACAATCTGCAAATCTCTCATTATTAACAACATAATGTCCTTCGTAAGTATCTTCATTTTCACAATTATAATTTCCATCTCCAAAATCTTTACTTATATAATATTTTTCAGCATTATCACATGATGTGCATTTATGATTCTCATCATCTGAAGAATCATATTCTGAACAAGAAAAACATCCAATATGACAATTTTTTACTTTAAATATAAGCCAACAATATCTTCCATAAAAATCACCTCTTACAGGTTGAAATTTAATATTATAATCACCATAATTATTATCAATATGATATTCAAATAATACTGATCTTGAATCATATAAATCTTCATATGGTATAATTGTATTTCCATCAACTTTAATTTGTCCTGCAATAAAAGGTTCAGGAAAATTAATTTTTATTGGCTCATCAGATTTTGGATTTAATTGATCTTCTCCAGTTCCAGTACAGACATAGTTTTCAAGGTTAAAACTTATAAAACTATTTATATACATTTCATCAAATTTACGATTAGCACATCCAGGATAACCAACTATTTCAAAAACATCATCATAAGATTCACCATCATTATCTGTATGTTTAATATGATAAAAAATCGATAAATAATTTACACCAAATTTGGAAATAAAAGGGAAATCTGTGTAATAATATAAAGTACTAAAAGAATCTATTGATAGGATTGAATTATCGTCTGAATTATAATCAACAATAGAAACATGGATATTATGTTGTGAAGGATCTTCATGCTTATTTCCAGATGTGTCTTCCACATAACCATAATTAATACAGGTGAAAACAAATCTAGTTGAACTAAAAACTGCAACATCAACTTTATTTGTATTTAATATACAACCAGTTAATGCAATATCATTTTTTAATTTTACAATATTATCATTATTTTTATATATCTTTAATATTGAAAATTTCATTTTATCACTACTTTGATAAGTTGCCACTGGAATTGTATCATCTAATTTAATAATTTTATCAAATGGACAATCACTTGTTGTCTCAAGTGATTCTGTTTTTTTTACATTTAAATTATTATCAAATAATGATAAATGTTCTTCACATAAGTATGTAATATAAATACAAATAATTTTGTAATCAACACTTTCACCCATTTCTACACAAGAAATATATCTATTATCACTAGAAACAGTCCAAGGACTATCACCAACAGGATTAAATTTATTTGTAGTATAATCTAAACTATATTTTTGAACTCTAATCTCTTTATTAGTTGACGTTTGAGAACAATATCCAACAATTAATTGTTTATCATGAGTAACAAAAAGATCAATTTTAAAAGAAATAACATTAGTACCTGAAAAAGTGGAAATTTCAATTTTTTTAGTTTCATTAAATATTATTAACTTTAAATCTCCTTCACCAGATGCAGCTACATAAGTATTATCACTTAATTGCCTAATACAAACATTAACTTCATATTCAAAATCAAGATCAGTATATTCAGTTTCTTCAATTAATTCTCCTTTTGTGTTATATTTAGATAAAAAAGCATTAGAACTTACATCACTATCGTCTACACTTTTCGTTCCTGAAAAAGCTAAGACTTCATTTGTATTTTCTATTAAAAGTGGCCTTGGAAATGTCTTACGTTTATGATATATTATATATGGAGTTGTTCTTATTGTGGATGCTGATGTGTCTGTTCCGCCGTCGCTTTTTGTGTTTTCTAGGAGTAATAATATTAAAAGGAATTGATAGATTATTTTATTCATTTTTTGGATTTTATATTTTTTTTTCTATCAATTTTAGCTTTTATTTTTTTTTAATGTTTTTCTATTTTTCTCCAGCTTTCTCATTCTTTTTTTAGTTTTTTAATATAGATTAGATAAAACAAAATTATCTTATAGTTCTTTTAAAATTTAAATAATGAAAGAGATAAATATAAAGAATTAAGATTAAAAGATTATATATATATATGAAGAAGAAAAAATTTTCAATTTTCATCCTTTAAATAAAGTTAATAATTAGTTAACTCAATTATAAATGATTTTCACAAAGAAAATCAAAAGAATAAAAAACTGAAAGAAAAAATAAATTTAAAATCTTTTTATTGAATTTCATTTAAAAGGAAATAATTTATTAAAAAAATAAGAAATTTAAAAAAGATTTCGGAATAATAATTTCTAATAAATATATATTTTAATCTTATAAATTGATTTCTATTTTTAATTAAGATTATAAATGAATTGGTATTTTTTAATTAGATAAACTTTCAATTATGTTAAAACATTTATAAATGATAAATATAATTTTTATTGTTTTATTTAATGTCTTTTATTATTTTAATCTACTTTGAAATATGAATGTATGTTTAAAAATGCCAATAGTAATACGAATTTAATTAATAATTTCAATTGATAAAAAATAGAATTATGTTTAAAATTTTAAATTAAAATATCTTCATCTTTTTGGTTTACTTTGAATTAAGATAATAAATATTTTTGTTCATACCTGAAATATTTTAATAATTTTTATTTATTAGACTATAAATGAATATATAATTTAAATTATTTTATTATTTTTTATTTTTTTATTTTTATCTTTTTATTTTACACTTATTCAATTCTATCTTAATAATGAGATATATAAATAAGAAACAAGAATTTTCGAGAATCAATCTTTTTCATAAAATTATTAATTAGAGTAAATAAATTTGTAATATATATAATTTAGAAATAAATAATATAGTAAAAGAAAAAAATAAATTTCTTCTAATTTATAAAATTAATTAATAATTACTCCTAAATAATTTAATCCTTTTTTCATCATTAGCAGATAAAAAATCTCCATTATCCAATTCAATAATAATATTAATGCATTTAGCATAATCAGTATGAATAATTTGAATAATATTAAACTCAATATTATCTCTTAATTCAATAATATAAGGTTTACCTCCGCATAAACCAACAATTCCATTTTTAAAAAGATGAATAGAATAAACTATAACATTTGAAAGTACTTCTTTAATTATTTTTCTTTCTATAAAACTAATAATTTTAAATTTTTTATCTAATCTTCCTCCAACAATAATTCTATCATCATCTATTTTTTTTAAAGCTTCACTCCAACAAACTTCAGCTTTTTGAATAGAAAAAATTTCTTGAAAATCATTTAAATTCCAAAATTTAACACATCCATAAAAATCACCTGAAATTAAAGTATCATAATTAAATTTAATAATTGATTTAATTGGATTTTCATGTTCAAGTGTTCTTATACATTTATATTCATTATTTTTTTTTTCCCAAATTTTAATTGTTTTATCATTACTACATGAAATTATTATTTCTGTTTCTTTGAAATATATTATTTTATTTATTGCTTTATTATGTCCTTGAAGTGTGTCTATTAAATTTAATTTTTTTTTATTATAATCTATATTCCATTTTTTAATTAATTTATCTTCTGAACATGATATAAAATTTTCATTATCTATTATTGAAATATATATAATTGAATGTAAATGTGCATTTGATAAATTTATTATTTTTTCTTTTGAATTCCAATCTATAATTGTTAATTTTTTTGATGAACCAAATATTATATTTTTATTAGGTAAAATTCCAATTGTTAATCCTTTATATAATTTCATCCAATTTTCTTTTGATTCGTAATATAACAATTTTTTTTCTAGTGAAAATCCTCTTAGTGAATTCTTTATATTTCTTAAATAATCAAATATATTATTGTCTTGGTTAAATATTTTATTTATCATTCCTTGAGTTTTTATATTTTCTTCATTTAATTTTTTTAATATTTTTTCATTTAATTCTTCTTCTAATTTATTATCTTCTTCGATTATTTTCTTTAATTCCATAATTTCATTATCATTTTTTAAATTTAATTCTTTTAATTTTAATATTTCTTCATTTAAAGATTTAATATATTTTTGTTGTTCTAGATTTTGTAAATACATTATTTCTTCTTCAGGAGAAAAATCTTTATTAAGAAAAAAATCTACGTTTTTTATTCCTGGTAACATTGAAAGAATAGAAAATAAAAATCCTTCGTTTTCTTCTTTTAAACAATATAATTTTGAATTAATACATTCTGAAATTAAAGTATATCCTTCATTAATAGTATTTAATATTTTAAAAAGTTGATTTTCTTTATGAAGTTTATCATAATTAAAAGAACCTTTAAATTTAAATTGTGGAGTAATTAATGGATAAAATTGGAAATCAATATTATCATTATTTTTTGATAATATTAAAATGAAATCTTCATCGTTATAATTTATTGAAAATCTATTTTGTTTTTGGATTTCTTGAGAACCATTTATTTGATTACTTAACATTAATGATAATTAAATTTGGTCTTTTTTTAATTTTTTTATAATAATTGATATTATATTAATACTTTTATAAAGTAATCAATTTATATTTTTTACTTATTTTTTAAATATAATTGTATTTATTAATTATTACAATATATTATTTAAAATAATTAAACTTTTTTTATTAAATTTTAAGCATATTATAATCAATTTGAGATGAACTGACATTTCTTAATTTTTTTGCAAGTTTCAAACAAAAGTAAACAGTGGATATTAATAAAACAAATAAAATTCCAATTATAATAATAAAAATAATATAATAATTATTAAATTTCTCTTCTTTTTTAATATTTTTTCCTATCTCTTCACTTTCTATTTTATTGTTATCATCAATTAATTCATCATTAGGATCTTTTCCTTTTTTAGATTTTTTTTCTTCAATTTCATCTAAAAATAATGATTCTTCATAAAAATCAGCAAAATAATATAAACCATATTGTAATGCTTTTCCATAATTTTTATTTTTAATATCATTTGAAAGAGAATTAATAATATCATCACAATTTTCTTTTAATATTTTTTTAGATAATGATTTACCAGTGTAAATAAACATTTTATCATCATTTGCAATTAATAAAAAAATGACTGTATAATCCTTATTTGAAAGCATAACTTTTTTTTCTAATTTACTTATTAAAGAATCAGTTAAATTATATAAATATTCATCAGATAAATCTTTTGATTCTAATTTATTTATAATATATATATAAGGAAAAACATAAAATTCTTTAGAAAATTGACCAAGATCTTTTTCAATTAATTGGCTTTCATTAAATGATAATAAATTATCAGGATTAAATAAACCATGATCATCAAATCCTAAAGTTAAGTTATTTGAAGCAAATTGAAACATTAAATCTAAATTCCATTCTTTAGCAAAATAACATTGAATAAAAAATAATAAAAAAGCAAATAAAAATCTCATATTTTAAAAATAATTAAAAATAAATTAAAAATATAAATAATAATATATATTAAAAATAACCCCTTCCATAATATAATTTTATATTTAAATATCTTTCTAATTTTAGTTAGAAATCTAAACAAATTCTTTTAATTTACTAAAATAATATCTTTTATAATTTGAAATCATCCTATACTCAGCTTTTCAAATAAGAAAAAAATATATATTCTATTTTAATTAATTTTATTATATAATATTTTTGTGTATTTACATAATTAATTATACTGAATAAACAAAAATATTAAGTAGAAATGAGTATAATTTATTATTATATTGCATTATATAAAATAGAAAATCAAAAAAAATAAAATTTAAAATTAAATACCAAATTTAAAATAAGAATAAAAAAAATGTCTTCTCAAAAAATAATAAACACCTATGATTTATATGGCTTTACCCCATCATTATTTATAGGTGGATATCATAGGAATGGAAGTGTATTAGGAATAATATCAACAATAATATCAACAGTAGCTGGAATTTCCATATCAATATTTTTTTTCTTGAAATTATTTAATACAAATGAGTTCACCGTAATAACATCAGAGACAAATCCAGAAGGAATAGAATCAATAGAAATATCAAAAAATACTTTTTATTTTACTTTTGCTTTAGAAGATCCTTTTTCTTATAAATCTTTTATAGATGAAGGTATTTATTATCCTAAAGTATATTATAAATTAGCCAAAAGAAATAAAGAAGAAGGTTTAATTTGGACTGTTAAAGATTTAGATTTTGGACCTTGTGAAATATCTGATTTTCATCATACTTATCAAAAATATTTTGAAAATCATAATTTAAGTAATTCATATTGTATTAAAAATTTAAATGAAAGTTTAAGTGGCATTTTTCAAAAAAGTGAATATTCCTTTTTATTTATTGAATTATTTGAATGTAGAAATTCAACAGAAAAAAATAATTGTAAATCTCAAAAAGAAATAGATTATTATTTAGATGGAACATTTATTTCAATTCAATATCAAGGTTTAAACATTGATCCAAATAATTATAATACTCCTAATCTTTCAACAATAAGTGAATATTATACTACAATTAGTCATAATTTCTTTAAAGAAATTCATATATATTTTAAAAAAATTTTAGTTTCTACTGATAAATGTTCCCTAATATTCATACTAAAAAATTTTCTCAATTTGATCATGCTGAAGATATGATTTCTTTAAAAAATTCTGAAAAAGCAAATTTTTTGGAATTTTCTATTAAATTTGCTGATATTGTTCAAAAGTATATAAGAACTTATACAAAGTTTCAAACTGTTATTAGTAATATAGGAGGATTTATAAAATTTATTCAAACTTTTTTTGTTTTTATTAATTATATTTTTGCTGAAAGTAATGTTTATCAAAGAATTATAAATAAAATATTTTATATAGATCATACTATTATTTCTTCTAATAATAATTTAATTACACTTAAAAATTTTAAATCAAAAACAAAAGATAATAATATCTTTGAAACAATTTATTCAGATTTTCCAAAAATAACAAAAAAAAATTCATTTAAGAATAGTAATATTAATTCTAATAAAACAAAAACAATTTTTAATCTTAATTCTAATTCAAGTATAGGAAAAAATTCATTTGACATTTTTCCAATTCATTATAATAGAAATTCAGAAAATAAAAGTGAAATTCCAATTAGAAAAAAAAAAAAAAAAAGAAGATTCAAATAAAATAAATATGTTTAATAGATCAGGAAAACAAAGAATTAATTATGCTAAAACTCCTTTTAATCATTTAAAAAATAATACTATATATGATAAGAAAAATAAAGATATCAAGGAAATTAAATTAAGTTATTGTGACAAATTTTGTGTAAGGTTTACAAATGACAACAAAAATGATTTGATTGCATTATATAGAAAAGGAAAAGGATTTATTGAACAAAAATTAGATATTATTTGTATTGTAAAGGATTCATTTAAGCTTTCTTTACTTGAGAAAATGTTTTTTAATGAAGAAAATACTATAATATTGGATAATATTATGAAAACTGAATTAAGTCATTTAAAATATAATAAAGATTTATATATTCTTGAAGATAATTAAATGAAAAAATTAGAAATGCATGTCATTTAATTGTGAGAAAATAATATAAATTTTAAATATAAGAAATGATGATTCAGAATAAAAGGATCATTATTTTATTAAACTTTTAAAAGAACAATTTAAATAAATAATTCTTTTATTATTGAAAAAAAATTAATTTAATTATGAGAAATTATAGTTCTTTTAAAAATAAAAATAATTATTTTATTTTTTGTTTAATATTTTATAAATTATTAAAGTAAATAATTGTTCCCTTAATTATAAAAATTATAAATGGAAGAAATGATAGGTATTAGCATTGGTTCTAAATTAACAAAATTCTCAGCAAGAGAAGCTCTTCCACAAAAAGAAAACGGAATATATGATTATAATGATTTTAAAATCAAATTAGATTTAAATGATATATTAGATAGAGTATTACCAACAACATTACAAATTAAGGAAAATAATATTTTAATAGGTCAAACAACACAATTAGGACATAAAAAATATTATTTAAGTACTTTTGAAAATCTTTTAAGATTAATAGATCTAAATGATAAAGAAAAAGAATATTTTATAACATTAGAAAATTTTATTGAAGAATTTGAATGTTTTAAAATTATTAATAATGGAAATGAACAAGTAATTGAAGGAGAACACTTTCTGATAGAGTTTTTACGTCAATTAGATAAAAAAATAAAAGATAAATTAAAAACAAATGAAAAGCAAAATTATATTTTTACACTTCCAGATTTTTTTATATATAATAAACAAAAATTTAGTAATATCTTATCGTGTGCAGAATTAAAAAATGATTTACCTATTATTAGTGAATCAACTGCTTTAACAATGTATTATGGTTACTTTAATTATGATGAATTAGATTATGAAAAAAAATATATTCTTTTTATAGATTCAGGACATTCAAAAACTTCTTTTATTCTATCAGAATTTTCAAAAAAGGAATTTGCTGTTAAAGAAGTTCAAAATATTCCTTTTCTTGGAGGAAGAGATTTTAATAAAAAAATATTTGAACATTGTTTAAAAATTTATAAAGAACAAAATCAAAAAGAATTAAAAGTTACTCCTAGAGTTAAAATAAGATTTATGGAAGAAATTGAAAAAAAAAGAAGAATTCTTTCAATAAATGATGGAATAGACATTGATATATTATCAATTGAAAAAGAAACAGATTTTAATTATTATTTAGAAAAAGAGGAATTTGAAAATATAATATCAGAAGAATTAAATATTTTTCAAGAAAAATTTCAATTATTTTATCAAAAAGTAAAACATAAATATAAAATATCAAAAATAGAAATTGCAGGTCAATTAATGAGAACTACAAAATTAAAAGAAATTGTTACTCAAATTTCTTCAATGAATATATCAGAAACAATATTTTTAGATTTATGTCATAGTTTAGGAGCATTATTATATGGTACTTTTATTTTAAAAAATAGAAAGTTTCAAGAATTAGAATGCTTTAAATCTTATAATATGTATAATATATTATATTCTTTTGATGGATTAAATAAAGAAATTTTAATAACACAAGGAGCAAATATACCTTTTAAAGGAAGGATTGATTTCCAAATTGAAAATAATAAAGTTATTGTACCTGCTAAAATATATTGTTTTTATTATAATGAAGAAATTGAAAAAGAAGGAGAAAGTTTTACTATTAATACTAATAAAATAGAAAATATAAAGCATAAATTAAAAGGATTAAAATTTCATATGAATGATTCTTTTGATTTACATTTTGATTTTTATTTTAAAAAAGAAACACAATGGAACACAACAAACAATAATGATAATTTCTTTTTTAATTTCTTCAACCAACAGTAATTTATTTTGGGAAATCAGAAGAAAATTTTTTTTAAAATTATTATAATTTAAATTATATATTAAAATTTTTTAATACTAATCTACATTGAATTTATTGAGATTTTGGAATTGACCTAATTGACCCCATAATCTGGATTAAAAAAATTAAAACTGTTTATGGAATTTGAATAGATTATTATAATCAATTTAAAAAATAAAATAATTCAATGATTATTTTTGAATTAAAAAACAATAATTAATTTTACATATGAAATAAAAGCTAGATAACTATTTAATAAATAATGAATAAATTCATTAAAAAACAAACAAATTATTATATAGTTTTTTATTGTGATTAATAAAAATATATTAAAAAAATTTAAATAAGAAAAATCCTTCCTCTTCTAATTCATGAACAAATTTCTTTTTAACTAATCTTTTCCTATATTATTCAATAACAGAAATAGCATATTGTTAAGTTACAATTAATATAATAAAAAATAATAAAATTAAAAATTAATGCTTCTATATTCTTTATTTTTATCAGAAAAACTAAAAATATTTCTTCAGTATCAATACTTACATTTTATATTTTTTAAATAATATATTTTCAATTTCAAAATTTAAATTAATTCTAATTTTGAAGAAGCAGGAAAAACAATAAGAAAATATTATTTATAATATTCAATCCATAAATCTTCATTATTAAATTCTAAATTAAAATTCCTTTCAATACGATCAGTGGAACTGTTTAATATTTATATTTTTATCATAAACAAAATAAATATATTTCTTTTCATAATTAAATTATTGACATTTTTAAATTAAATCTATTTTTTTGATATTATCCATTAGAATTAAACCATCAAAATAAAAAGGTTAAATTTCATATATATAATCATGACTTTCAATCATTAAACCTAATTCAAAATCAAAAATTAAAATAATTGAATTTAATTGTTTTTTTCACTTAAAAATTAAATGTTTAATAACATACATATATATTATCATATTCACTATTATAATAATATCTTTAATAGCGTCTTTACCTTTAATATGATTATTAATTTTATATCAATACTTTCCTATTATTAAATCCCATTCATTTTTTATGAAAAATATAATGAAAAAATAATAAATAATAATTTATTTGAGAAAGAAAAGATTTTTTTTTTCTTTTAATTGAAAAAAATATCTTTTCCTAATACAATTGCCTCAGCTCCTTTAATCATTGTATTTTTTCTTAATTCATTTGATAAATTAAAATTTAATTTATTTTTATTTTTATTTTTCTCTAATTTTAAAATTATCATTGACTAATATTCTATAAAGTTTATCTTTAAAAGAATAAGATATTTTTTTTATTTATTTCTAAAGACATTTATTTTTTATCTCTCAATTTTTTTTCCTTTATATTATATTAAATCAATAATATAAGTTAATTAATCTATTAATCTTATTTTTAGAATTATTAGATTTAATCAACCTTTGTTATTGAAAATAAAAAGTTTTTATTTTTTTTTGCGTTTTTAATTTAAGATTATTCTAATTTTTTAATAAGTATAAACTGTTTTTAATAATTATTTAAACAAATTTAGAGGATGAGTGATAATAATAATGATAATAAGGAAAATATTGAAACTTTAGAATTTAAATATATTCTTAAAAGCAATAAGCAATTGTTTCTTAAAATTATATTGATTAAAAACATTATAGAATCTATTTTTCTTATTATATTATTAATATTATGTGTTATGATTTTAATGAAAGGAGAATTTGATGATGGTTATTTTAAAACTTTAGAAGAAAATTGGAATATGTATCCAATTAAAAATATTTCAATATTTGATAACTCTGGAAATATTTTATCTATAAATAAAAAACAGAAAAATGTTGAGCAATATATTTTAGATACATTTTATGGTTTAAAGAATTCAACAAAATATAATGAAAGAGTTAATATATTTATATGGGGAGAAAAAATTTTTCAAATAGAATTATATAAAAATTATTCTTTTAAATATTTAATAGAAAATTCTGTAAAAAAAGAAGGAAAAAAATGTGGTAAAGATTCAGAAGGATTTGATATTTATTTTCCATTAGAAAGTATTTGTCCTTTAAATTATATAGAAATTTCAAATTCAACTATTCCAAAAAATACTAATATTAATATTTCAACTTTTGATTTAAAAAAAGGACTTTATATTCATTTATCAAGAGATAATATTAATGGAATAATATTAACTAAATTAAAAATTAGTAATTCAACAGGACCTTGTTATAATTATAATTATGATTCTTCTTTTGGATTATTTTTTAACGAAGAATATTATTCTTCAAAGAAAAAAATAGGATGTGAATATGATGATGCTTATAATTTAAATTTTAAACAATTAAATAGTGAAAACTTATTAAATATTCTCCAACAAAATGAAATAAATTTAAAAGAAGAAAAAGATTTAGATATGTTTTTAGAAAAAAATGGAGATCTTTTTTTATTTTATACTGGATATATAGGATTTAATTCTAGTTATACAGGAAATAAAAAAAAATTACATAAATATATAGAAACAACTTTGATTATAAGAAATTATATAAAATATAAAAACATTGCATTAATTGTTATTTGTATTATTTTTTTTGTAATTATTTGGGTTGAAGGATTTGCAATTCAAACTACTTATTTAGATAAAAATTTTTGTTCAGTTATATTAGTTATTGGTGAAACTGCTTATATGATCATGATTCTTTTACATTTTTTTTTGAATTTTTATAAAATATATATGACTTTTATAATTAAAAATAAAGTTTTAAAATATATTAGTATTAAGTATTTATGGGAAAATTTCGAGAGTAAACCTAAGTATTTTTCTTTGGAACTTTGTTCTATTTTTTTAAATGTTTTTATATTGATCATTCACCTATTTTTATTATGTTATTTATATAAACTTTATAAAAGGCATTTAGTTGAAAATAATAGGCAAATAAAAATAAATCCAAAATAGGAAAAATAAATTAATTCTAATTGTAATTAAATATTTATTGTATTACTTAATTTAACAACTGTTATTATTTACAATGAAAAAAAAATAAATTTAATCTAAAAATAAAATAATAAATTTAAATAATTGAAATCAATTGTTATCAAAAAAAAAATAACAATTCTTCATTTAAGAAAAACAGAAAAAAAAAATAAATATTTGAATAAAAATAATCAATGAAATAAAAATAAATTTAAAAATAAAAAAAAACAAATAATTGTAAAAAGAGAATGGCACTTGATCATCAAATATATAATTTAGAACAATATTATTCTATCTTTAAATAAATATGAGTTATCTTAAAACAAATCATTATTGTAAAAATATACTTTGGAAAAATATATTTTTCTTTTTTAAAATCATGATAATATTTTTAAAAATTTTTTTTATATTTTATTCAACATTATCTTGAATTTCTTAACTCTAATTTTTTTTATTTTAAAAAACCAATATTTATTTCATAAATTCATGATATCTTTTAATATTTTCATTAATAAATCTTTATTTAATTCTCTATTCTGTAATTTAGAAATATAATTTAAATTATATTTTCTTTTTTGTTTCAATAGAAAAATTTATTTATCTCCTTCATATAATTGTTTTTTTTTGTTTAGGATGAGCTATTATTCTTTATGTTAAAACAAATTATATAATATTAAAGAAGAAAGACTAAAAATTTTATTTTCTACTTAAAAAAAAATTTATTATTTGTTTAAAAAGCATTAAATAAATGATTTATATTATTTATTTTTTTGTAAATAAGAAACAGAATAGATTATTGTTTCCACAACAAATATAATAATTTCTAGCAACATGTATTTGATTTTTATCTCTAAATTGTTTACTATAATTACATTCATGAATTAAAAATATTTTTAAGTAAAATAGTTTTTTGAATACTATATTGACTGAATTATTTTCTATATATAATATTTCTAAAATCTAATTGACTAGAAGTTGATTGTTATTATTATTTTGATAATCAATAATAGAACCATTATAAATAGTAATATCTAATAAATAAAAAAATAAAACTTTCCACAATTTTTTTGTTTTTCTTTGAATATGATTTTGATTAATTATATATCAGATCAATACTTAGTTTTATTAGCAATATATATTATTTCTAATTTTTCTTAATTTTTTACTTACTTTTTTTTATAATCTTAATCAATTAATGTTAAAGTATTAGATAATAATGTTACTAATTTATTCATTAGAAAGTTTAACATTAACAAGATTAATAAGTTCAATAATTAGTATAGTTTCATGTTTGGATTCATTCTTCTTTTAATATCAAAAGATGTATAAATTGCAGAAGCTAAATCAGATTTTTCTAATGGATTATTTAAAATTATATATAATAATTTCCATAGTTTTTCTTTTTTATTAAATGCATTAGAACTTTTAACATTATAACATAAAACAATTGGTTTTTTTTACCAGTTACAATTAAATCAAAATTTTGTAAATCTAAAATATATAATCCATTTAAAAGAACTTTAAGTGTTTCTATTGTATGTGAAAGAGATAATTCATTTAAGCAAGTTATAGAAGTATCAATTACTACAGAAACTGAATAATTTCTTGTTAATCCACCTTTTTCTTCTAAAAAAATAATTAGTTCAGATAATGGATTAATTAAGAATAAAAGAAATACATTTATATCAATTTCCAAACCAGAAGATGATAATTTTTCATTAGTTCTGATCTTTTTTAACAATTTCAGCAGCTTCATAATTTCTGATTTTAGGAGGTAAATTATTAACTTCAATTAAAGCTTCTTCACTTTCTTTTTTAGTTTTTTCAGGATTAACTACAACAAAAGGAGTATCTTTATAACTTAAAATATTATTTAAAGCATTATAAACTTTTCTTAAACTAGAAATTTGTTCTTCAATAGGAATTAATCTATTAGATTCTCCAACATCCAAATCTAATAATTCTTTAATTTGACAATTTCTAATATAATCATCTTTAACATTTACTAATTGAGTATTTCCTTTATTTAATATTATTAATATTTCTGAAGGTAAATTTGCTTCTCTGGATTTTTTTCATTCCAATAATTATCTGATTTCTTTATTCTTTCATTATTCTTCTTTCATCTACTTAATTCTTCATT